>Ga0210388_10000730_pt1 | contig 26261 bp, 17 predicted proteins | sample IncBWC19OmetaG_FD_155485 | JGI IMG/M metagenome (GOLD analysis project Ga0210388, IMG submission 155485) | Forest soil microbial communities from Barre Woods Harvard Forest LTER site, Petersham, Massachusetts, United States - Inc-BW-C-19-O ...
ACCTCGTCCGGAAAGTCCGGAAATGTAGGGGCGGGCTTCAGCCCGTCACTCCGCCGTCCAAGCCATAACCCACGGCACGCAAACCGCAAGTCCTTTATCAGCAACATTTACAAAATTCGTAGGGAGGGTATCGAGGGACACTTGGCGACCGGCTCGAAACGCCAGCGTAGAAGGTAGACTCTCAGTTACCAACGCTACTTCCCTACTCGCCGAAGAAGTCTTATTTTTATATTTGATTGCTAACTGCCAAGGAAGAATATCGCAGGATGCCACTTGTCCCGCGAGCGTCTTTAGCTACTAGGAGAATCGAGAGACAAATACGCGGCCGCCGAGCGCCGCATTGATAGCCGGGATCAAGTCCTTGTTCATATAAACCTTGATAACGTACCCTAATCCACCCACGGAAAGACACGCCGCCAAAATATCAGCGTCCTCATGAACGGTCAGAAATACAATCCTCGTCTTATTGCCGCGCCTCCTGGCCTCACTGGCTACGTCTATCCCGCTCATGCCTGGCATGGAGATATCCAAGACGGCTAATTCAGGTTCATGTTTTAGGATTGCTTCCAAGGCGGCGTGGCCGTCAGAAACCATGGCGACGATATCGAAGGACTCCCGCAACAACGCAGACTCAGCCCTCAATACGAGTGCGAGATCATCCGCTAGTATCACCCGTCGCAGACTCATGGGCACTTCAACCTATGTGGTTCGCCTGGCCCTACCACTCGCACCGGAGTTCAGGCTAACCTGGGCTTCCAGAAGTGTCTCCGGCCTGGAGCACATTTCCTTAGCCGCATAACAAAATCTCAGTTTGCACTCTGCCTAGAAAGGAAGTAGCTGGCTACTGGTAAAAGTTACGAGGTGGAAAAAAAAGCGACACTTAGGCAGCGATCATCTGGTCCTAGTGTGTCGTATTGCACCCACTAGGGGATTCTCTCGACACACCCTAGTCCCATTACGGTCCAACGCGGCGCAGAAACGCCACGCGAAAATCCAAATCCCAATTTTCCACAGCCCGCGCTCTCAACGGGCCGTCAATTGCCGAGCAGCCGAAGGTACCTCGGCTAGAATTTCAGTTCCATGCAGGAGTTCCGACTTTACAGACAGCCTTCCGCCCACAAGCCGTAGCCTCTCCCGCATGCCTACCAATCCGATACCGGCATCCGGATTGCTGAGGTCGGGTTCAAAACCCTTGCCGGCATCCGTGATACGAAGGCTAATTCCCATTGGGTTCGCGCCAAGATCAACCTGCGCGCGCTCAGACTGACTGTGTTTAACCACATTGCTGAGCGCCTCTTGGGTGACTCGAAATAGACACAGCTCTACATCCTTTGTGATCTTTGGAAGTGTTCCATTCTTGGTGAAATGAATTTCAATCTTGTACTTCTCACCCATTTCTTTGCAAAGCCCACTGAGAGCGGACACTAGTCCTACAAGTTCCAGCTTGCTGGAATGCAACTGATGAGAAAGAGAATGAAGGTCCGACGACATTTCCTTGGTTCCCTTCAGTATTTCCAGGACCCCGGTTCGTTGCTCGGTTTGCGATTCAGGCAGCTCTTCCCACAGCTGTCCGAGGCTAATACCGAGAAGCGCCAAGCGTTGGCTGAAGTCATCGTGCAGTTCCCTGGCGATGCGTGCGCGTTCTTGCTCCTGAGCGTTGATCAGGCGCCCGCTCAAGGTGTGGAGGGATTCTTCCGATGTCTTACGCTCCGTGATATCAACGGCGGAACCAATGTAGCCGCAGAAAGTGCCGTCGATTTCAAACCGCGGCGTTCCATAATCAACTATCCAGCGAAACTCACCGTCGAAACGCCGCAACCGGTATTCCATTTCGAACGGAGCTCGAGCGTCAAACGACGCAGAGTACGTTTTGATACAACGTTGGACATCCTCTGGATGCACCCCGATGACCCATCCTTCTCCCAGCTCCTGCTGCATCGACCGGCCCGTAAAGTTCAACCAACCCTGATTGAAAAAAATACAGAGCTTGTCCGTGCCTGACATCCAGATGAGTACTGGAGCCGTGTTCGCAACCAAGCGAAAGCGTTCTTCACTTTCTCGCAAGACTGCCTGACTGGCGAGCACGGCTTGCATGGAGCGCCTCCGTTGCAGCGCGTTCCAAAATACTTCGCCTAGAACCCTGACGCGGTTCAACAAATCCTGAGTCCAGTTCACTCGGCGCTTCGTACTTACAAACGATATGGCGCCATTGATCTCACCGCCCACTCTCAGCGGAACTGTTGCAGCCGACAAGATACCCATTCGGCGGAAATATTCCTGCTCTTCCTCAGGCAAGGATTCCCCATCAGTAGCAGAGGACACCTCACCGGCGAGGAGACGGACTCTCCACCACGGCAGTTCAGCTGCCTTTACGACTGTAGGAGCAGGAGTAACTCCTCCACCGACCCAGGAAAAGGCCGACTTCAATTCCGTCCTATCTGCGGAAAATTCGAAGAGGGTGACCCGATCCATTTTCAGAAACTCTGCGATTCGGCCAAGTCCTTGCTCTATATTCTTATCGACCTGGTCTTCGGGCAGGCTGATAAACTTTGTCGAGAGATCGGAAAGAAACTCTTCAAAAGTGAGCCGCTCGATCAGTGAAGCTTCGACTTTCTTCTTTGCCCTTCGTTGTCGCAACAGGCTAAGAAGGAGAATCGTCTCCAATACACACAGTAGAATAGCCGCCAGGACGTACCACTTGTAAGTTTCCCAAACGGTGCGCTGACGAAATAGAATGACGCTGCCCGCAGGCAGCGCGGATTCTGAAATGTTCCAACGACGAAGTTGGCGCCAATCAAACAGGTATTCACTTCGTGCGACTGCGTCCTCAGGGTGTTTGCCTGCAAGCAATTGAAGTCCCATTTCGCCGGCTTGCTTGCCCAATTCGGCGAAGCTCGTTACGTACCCTCCGACGGCTCCCGAGCCTACGTTGGTCTCGAGGACAACGTACATGGGGGCCTTGGAAACGGCGGCAATCTTAGACATGACATCCGCGCTTATGTATGGGTTCCCCTTCGCATCGCGGGCGAAACTCACAAACAGCACCACGCTCTCCGGCCCCAGGGTTGCCACTTTATCGAGAATTTCTGTCAGCGTGAAAGCCGTCAGGTAAATCACCGGCAGATGCTCCGGTTCATTACTGATTTGATCGCGAACCTGATCAACTAGATTCTTTCCGGTAGGAGAGGAGCTTCCGATAACCACCACTTGGCGCAGACCAGGCTGGAGTCGTCGCGCGGCTTCCAAAGTTTTGCGCGCATCAAGCTCAATCCAAATGGTGGTGACTTCCTTTGAAGATGCGGATGGAGCAGGATGTGCCTTCAAGGGGTCTGTGGCCACATGCAGGACAGGCACTCCTGGAAAGATGTCGGTAGGAACGTCGGCCACTCCAATAACTAGATCGAGATGGGCATCCGCATATTTTCGCTGAATCCAAGCCGTTTGCTGCTCTTGAAATCGCGGATCAGGAAAATGGACACGGTCCAGGTGCTCACTGAAAATTAGAATCCCTTCCGTCGACCCCGCGCGCAGAGTGACGCGCGCATTTTCATCGATCAGGCGATAGGCGGGCCAGGTGAGATCTTCTTGCGAAAGGATCAGGACTCGCTTGGGCTCATTGGATTGAGCGGCGCTGAGCGTGGACAGACCCAAGACAACCAGCACGGTTCTGGCCATCACGGCGATCCGGGTGGAATAGCGAACGCGGCGCGAAACCCTCCCAAACATACTGAAAATTGGGAGGTATGTGAGCTCGTCGGCCGATGGTTTGAACTGCATTGCTTGGAGGTTCTACCTCATTTTCTCGCTCCTGCGCAAGGATGCTGCTGGTGGAAGGAGCTGAAAGATTCCGGCTAGTCTTGATCAGCCAAAACCCAACTGCTGCCGACAGCTGGACTAAGCCTGCACCAGCGCCGCCGGCCACTGCTCGTTTCTGGTATAGCACAACGACAGAGGTTCACCGGGACACTGGTAAAAATACCAGTGATGACCACAGTTGGGATGCTCAGGAAAGCGGGGACCTGCGCTCTCTGATCCCGCTACCCGTCTGCCGACGAGCGGTTGGGATGTTCGGTATTCTCGGCGTCCGGCGTAGGGTGCATGCGAGTCCGCAGTTGAGAGCAATCAGGAAAGGCTCAGTAGAACTTACAGTGGACGACGATTGGCCTCGCCTTCATGCTGGCACGCACAATCTCTGATTCATCTTCGAGTGGGCTTAAGATTGTCTCCCCAGGGGCGGTACCCCCTCCATGATGAGCAGGTAGACGGGACAAGCATGAACTCTATTGCAATCGGCTTGATTACCTTCGCCTTTGGTTTTGGGGGCGCTTTACTCGGCATGTGGATTCGGTCAGCTCTACCCGAGGGCCACATGAGCTCGGAGTCGAAAGACGCTGTGAAGGTAGCTATGGCGTTGGTTTCGACGATGTGTGCAATCGTTCTCGGTTTGCTGATCGCTTCTGCCAAGTCGTCATACGACACGCAAAACAACGAGCTTACTGACATGTCGAGTAAGCTGATCTTGCTTGACCGTATCTTGGCCCATTACGGCCCAGAGTCCAAGGAAGCCCGCGAGGAATTGCGCAATGCCGCAATCAGCGCTCTAGATCGTATGTGGTCGAAAGACCTCAGCGACCATTCCCAGATGGGGCCTGGGTCCACCGGCTCCGAAATCTTATACGATAAGATCCAAGCGCTTTCTCCGAAGGATGATACCCAACGTTCCATTCAGTCCCAAGCGCTTAGCATAGTGTTCGCTCTCGGGCAAACACGCTGGTTGATGTATGAGCAAAGAGCCGGTTCCGGTTCCATACCGTTGCTGATGGTGCTGATTTTCTGGCTCACGGCGCTCTTCATCAGTTTCGGCCTCTTCGCACCCCGCAACGCGACCGTGTACGCAACATTACTCGTTTCTGCGTTATCGGTCTCGTTTGCCATCTTCCTGATCTTGGAGCTGTACAGTCCTTACGTCGGAGTGATTCGGATCTCCGACGCGACGCTTCGCACGGCCCTCGCACATCTCGGCCAGTAGCGAGTAATCTCAATACGAAAAGTGTATTGGTTCAGCCTGAAATGGAAAGAGGGCGATCTCCGTTGGTCAGTATTCCGACCTTCGCGCGGGGATTTTCAAGGTATCCATACGAATACCAGGGTTATCCCTCAGCCAGGTTGCGTCTTCGCAGAGCCCGCTTCCGTTTCACCTGGTCAGATCGTTGTGCCCCCCCGCACATCCGTCTCAACTTCTGGATAGCCCGTCATCCACCCAGAACCGGCCGAGTTCTTCGGCGCCTGGGGCGGGCAGCTATTCGTAACGCAAGGCCACTATGGGATCCACGCGCATCGCTCGGCGGGCGGGGATGTAGCACGCGACGAGCGCGACCAGTGTCAGCAGAATCGTAACGCCAGCAAACGTCAGTGCGTCGTCGGCTTGAATCCCAAAAAGCATCGTGGACATGAAGCGCGTGACGCCCATCGCCGCGCCAATTCCAATCGCCGAACCAATCAGCACCAGTAGAATCCCCTGACCAACAACGAGGCGCAACAGGTCACGCCGCTGGCCGCCTAGCGCCATGCGAATGCCGAGTTCGCGGGTGCGTCGCGCCACTTCGTAAGACAGCAAACCGTATAGCCCGATGCCGGCGAGCACGAGCGCAAGCGCGCCGAAAAAGCTGGAGAGGCGCGACATCAGACGCTCGAGAAAAAGTGTTTGGTCGATCTGCTCGGTTTGCGTGCGCACATCGAAGAGCGGAAGATTATCGTCCACACTGGAAACGATGCCATGCACGAGTTTTACTAGCGCGAGCGGGTCGGCGGCGGTGCGCAACTCGAAATGGGCGCTATTGCTGACGAGCGGCATGTACATGGTCGGTTTGATTTCGCGACGGAGGGAATTGTATTTTGCGTCGCCGGCGATACCCACAATCAAGTATCCGGGTTGCGGACCGATGGGCACCTCATTGTCTTCCTGCGGATCGCTGAAATGTTTGCCCAGCGGATTCTGATTCGGGAAACATTGTTGCGCGAACGTTTCGTTGATGATGACGGGAAGAGGCGCTAGGCTCGGCTTGAATACCGCCGGCGTCGCGTGATTACCAGCGTCCGATGCCTTCGCTTTGCTCGCTGCCTCTTCCGCGGCAGTCCTCGCGGTAATGATCGCCGAAGCCACAGCGAAATCCGCGGGATTGAACGTGCGGCCAGCAAATAGCGGAATGCGCATGGTGGAGAAAAAATTCAGGCCAACAGCAAGCCTGGCGGCTTCGACGTTTTGTTTTGACGGTGCACCGTCGAGGTGCACGTCGTCACTAGACCAATTTCCGCTCAATAGGGCATCTTCCGAGTAGCTCACGGAAATCACGCCCGGGAGCGCGGCAAACCGCTGCTGCAAATCGCTATAAAGTTGCGCGGTCTTCTGGGCTGTGTATCCGGCGGCCGTGGGATTAAGACCCAAGAGCAGAACACTTCGCGTGTCAAAGCCGGGATTCAAATTGTGAAGATTGCGCAACGTGCGGACGAGCAATCCCGCGCCGATGAGCACAACAATGGAGAGCGCTACTTGCGCTACAACCAGCGCGTTTCCCAAACGGAACCAGCGGCCGCTGTGCGCAGCACTGCCGGGAAGCAACGAAGCTGTTTGCTTCAACGAAGGAGTCAAATCAATGCGCGCGCCGCGCACGGAGGGAGCGAGACCAAATAAAATCCCCACGGCAAAGGTGACGCCAACGGTAAACAGCAGGACGCGCCAGTCCGGCGCAATCTCGAAGGGGAAAGCTTCGTACCCGCTGGAAAAGAGCACGACGATTGCCTTGATGCCCCATAAGGATAGAACAATTCCCAGCGCGCCGCCGACCATGGAGAGCAGCAAGCTTTCCGTGAGCAATTGCCGCACAATGCGCGCACGTCCCGCGCCCAGTGCGAGACGAACCGCCATTTCCCTTTGACGCGTCGCCGAGCGCGCGAGCATCAACCCGGCGACATTGGCGCAAGCAATCAGCAAGATGAGGCCAACGGCAAACATTAACAGATAGAACATTGGTGCGATTTGGCTGCTCTCGCCGTCAAGGCCCTCTGCCGCGGGAAGAAGTTTGATGGCCGGAGCATCCGCTTCGTTCAAAAACGGGGTTGCGTCATGTGTTGTTTCGTTGACGAACATGGTGGTGGCGACGGCCTGCGCCTGCTCAAGAGAAACGCCCGGCTTTAGCCTGCCGACAATGACGGACCACCAGACTCCCGGATCGGATAGGCGATCGCCGCGTCCCCAATGCTCTGGCCTGATTCGATCAGCGACCGAAAAGGGCATGAAAAAGTCGATGGTTTTGCCGGGCGTCAAATTCGTGAAGTGGGGCTCGGCAACGCCGACAATCACGGTGGATATGTTGTTCAAGCGCACCGCGCGGCCAATCGCCGAGCGATCCGCGCCAAAAGCTCGTTGCCAGTAGGCGTAACTCAGCACAATAGCCGGGGGCGCCGAAGGAGAATCGTCAGACAAGCCAAGAGGGCGGCCTATGATCGCGTTAACGCCTAGAGTCGAAAAAAAATCGCCGGAGACATACTGGCCTTGCGCCATACTCGCAGGCCCATTACCGCTGAAATCATAGTCGAGAGGGCCGGCGAAGGCGGCCATGCCAGAGAAAGCGTTGTTTTGGTCACGGAGATTTTTGAAAAACGGTAGGGAGAACGAGCAATCTCCCGAGAGATTCAAGCAGTCGCCGTAGTCGCTGTGACCCTTTAATTTTGGACGCGTATGTGCGCTCCAACGTAAGACGACGAGCTGTTGCGGGTCTTTTACCGGCAAGGAACGAAGCAAAATCCCATCAATGAAACTGAAAATGGCGGTGTTCGCGCCGATCCCCAGCGCCAGCGTGAGCACGGCGACGACGGTGAAGCCTGGAGATTTGCGCAGCATACGGAGAGCGAAACGAATATCCTGAAGGATGCCAGAGAAAAAATTGTTGTTGCCTGTGCCCATCGCAATGGGCTCGCGATACCAATCTCCCTCGACGGGCCGCAGCCCTCGCGCGAGCAGGTCCTCCCCCTTTAGTTCGTCGATAGCGGTGCGGAAAGCTTCGTCTTCAGGCTGTCCGGTTGCGAGAATTTCTTGATAACGGTCTTCGAGGTGTTGCTCGAGTTCGTCGGCAATTTCAGCTTCGCGTGCGGGGGAGAGCTTTAGCGAAGTTAGGCGGCGGAGAATTTCCGGTTTCCATTCAGGCATTTTTTGCCTCGGTGATGCGATTGATACCGATTACAAATTCGCGCCAGCCGCGGAGCTGTGAAGCGAGGACTGCGCGGCCTTGGCGGGTCAGACGATAATAACGGCGGCGGCGCTGGCCGCTTTTTTCGACCCAACGCCCATGCAACCAGCCGCGGCGTTCCAGACGGTAGAGCAGCGGGTAAAGCGAAGCCACGTGAAAACGAACGGTGCCACCCGAGCGTTCCTCGATAAGTTTGCTGATTTCGTAACCGTGGCGTGGACGGGCTTCGACGAGCGAAAGGATGAGCAACTCGGCGCTGCCCTTTTTCCACTCCACTTGTGAGGTTGTCTGGTCCATATATGGCGCCGATACATATTGAACAATGGAACCGCTCGGGAGTCAAGCGGCTGTCTCAGGAGCAAAATATCCCTGCGGGTTAGTTTTTTCCGAATGACAGTTATTCAGGCGCTTCAAGGATTGGGACGACCCCGGTCAGGATGCCTCAACTCTATTTCCGGCGGAGGCAGGACAAAACAAGTGAGGACTGGATTGGGTAAGCCGCTGCCCTGCTATTGCAGTTTGGCACTTTCGGATTTGGCAGCGATGAAGATAGGAATTTCCGGATCGGCGTCTTTCCAGAGCGTGAGAAAATCTTGATACGCTGTTCGCGCTTTTGCTGTATCGCCCTGCAAAACATAGGAGCGGGCGAGACCGAGATGTGCCAGCGCGCCGATCGGTTCGTTTAACACAACGCCGGGATGATCGAGAACTCGTTGAAATTCAGTGGCGGCTTGGCTGCCCTGCTTCGCGGCGAGGTACGCTTCCGCCCGAACATAAACTGGATAAAGGTTCGCAGAGAATGTGGTGCCGCCGGCAAGACCCAGCTCGTACGGTACAGCGGCTTCCAAAATCTCGACGGCTTTGTCGTCGTCGTTTCGCTTGAGAGCGAGTTGAGCACGAATCGTTGGCAGGTAATTGAATTTCACAATCGTATCGTCTGGAAAACGTTTGGCTAGATCTTCCACGATCCCTTGAGCTCCGGAAGAGTCGCCGGCCGATGCCAATGCCAGCGCCGCCACGAACTCGCCGTCTTTCCCGATCGATTGCGCATTTGCCGCCGCGGCGTGTTTTCGAGCCTCTGCTCCATTTCCGAAGAGCGCTTCATCGAGAGCCGCAGTGGCTTCAGCGTCTGCTGCCCTATCCTTCTCTCCAGCAAGCTCAGCAGAGGCCTCCGACCTATGGAAGAGCTCCAAGGATTTGTTGAGTTGGCCGGAATAGGCTGCGGAATTAGCTTCGAAGTACAGAAACAAGCTTTCCGGTCCCGGCTTGCCCGCGGCCCACTCTATCTGCCGCGCCTGCTCCAATGTATCGTGATTCAAAAAGCCCAGCTCATATTGATATTGATGAAGATCGGTAGAGTCCAATTTCTTTGCCTGAGCCTCTTTGGCAGTGGTCTCAGCCTCTTGCAATTGATTCAGGCATATATAGGAAATTGCGAGGTTGCTGTAAGTTAAAGCATCCTCAGGGGCTATCCGCAAGGCATTGTGGAATTCCTCAAGGCCCTTCTCATATTGTCCGAGGCCCTGATAAATCACGCCGAGATTGGCGTGTGGCACCAAATCCCGCGGATAGGTCTGCGCCCAGAGTTCATAGACTTTGCGCACATCCTCGAGGTTTCCGGTGACGTAATGATAGTAGTGAGACTCGATGTAGTATTTCTCTCGATCGCTTACATGTTCCCGTAGTTCGAAGCTTTTCTTCGTGCTTTCTGCCGCGAGTTTCTTTTCTCCGAGATTGTGATAGGCCGTTCCCATCAAGGCATGAGCCATGGCGAAATTCGGGTCAAGGGTGGTGGCCTGCTGTAATTGTTGGACTGCCGCGGTGTAGTCGCCTCGCACGGTCATCATTTTCAGTCCCAGGCTGTAGGCCTGCAGTGCTCCGAGCGAGCGCGTCGTGGCCTGCTCCACCGAAGTATCGTACTTGCCGATAGAGCTGAGAGATTCACCTAGCTTTTGACGGAGCCGTGTGGTCGCTTGAGAAAGAGCTTTGAGCACCACTTCCTTGCTTGCCGCCTCTTCCTGTTCATGTGCCAGCATCTCGCCACTGTGGCCATCGGCTGCCACAAGGGTGAGAACATAATGGCTGCCCATCGGAGCAATTTTCCCTGAGATGTATGCCTTCAGCCCTTCTCGTTCGCAGATTTCTCGTCCCATTTCTGGCGTAATTCGAGCATCGGCGGGCTGTCCCATCATTTGCAAAGTTCGCCGTACCTCAGGCCCTGGCAACAAGGATAGAAACGGTGACTGCTGCAGCTGTACCGCCAAACCCTCCCGAAGTGTGCCATCGAAGATTGGATCGCCGGTCTTGTTCTCAAAGTCAGCTAACACCAGCGTGTCCTTAGCCGTTAATTTGAGCGCCCTTCGCGAACGCCAGTAAAGTCCCCCAACGGCGAGAGCTATAGTTAGGAACACCGCGAAGACAAGCAAGAAGAGTCTCCAGGGCGATTGCCACCTTGACCCTGCGGCTGCCGGTTGAGAAAACGTTCTCGCCTTGTTTTCACTCGAGCGTGGACCGCTCGGGGAAGAATGTGCAACGAGATCTTCGTCCGTTACAAGTGGTCGGCTCGGGTCACTGTCCCGCTTGAGAAGTTTCAGTTCCGCCCGCATGTCAGCGACATTCTGGTAACGCAGATTGATGTCTTTTTCCATCGCTCTGCTAATAATGTGTTCGAGTTTCGGCGGAACGTTCGGGTTGAGACGAACTGGCGCTAGCGGAGTACGGTTCAAAATAGCTTCGGCGATTACGCCCGAACTTTCTCCCCGGAACGGCATGGTCCCTGTAGCCATTTCATAGAGGACCACTCCGAAAGAAAATATGTCCGAGCGTGCATCCAATTCCTTCGCTCGCACTTGTTCCGGCGACATGTAATAGACCGTGCCAAGGGTGGTTCCTGGACTAGTCAAGTGGTCTGCGCTTGCTCCCAATGTGGCTTCGTATTCAGCGCCGGCTACCGAAGCCAATTTGCGTTTCCCTGGCGTCACTTTTGCCAGCCCAAAATCCAAAATCTTGGCATGACCGCGCTTGGTTATAAAAATATTGGCAGGCTTGATGTCGCGATGGACGATGCCCTCCGCGTGCGCAGCTTCGAGAGCATCTGCAATCTCAATGCTCAAATCCAGCAGCGTCTCCATCTCGAGCGGGCCCGCGGCGATGCGACGGTTCAGCGGCTCCCCTTCGAGCATCTCCATCGCCATGAAGGTTTGCCCGTTCTCCTCGTCAATCGCATAAATCGTGCAGATATTTGGGTGGTTCAAAGCGGAGGCGGCCTGCGCTTCCCGGCGAAATCGCTCGAGCATTTGCGGGTCGCGAGACAAATGGTCAGGAAGGAATTTCAGTGCGACAAACCTGTGGAGGGTTAGGTCTTCGGCACGATAGACCACTCCCATGCCACCACCGCCAAGTTTTTCCAGGACGCAATAGTGGGAGATTGTCTGACCGGTAAGAGGCTTCGATTCGGTCACGCCCAATGCTGAGCCAATCTCAAAGGCACGCGTACTGACAAAACTAACAGGTCGCCTATGAGAGCCGACTGCGGGCCTGTTAGTTTTGACAGTTCTCGCAGTGCTACTGTGCGGCGCATCCTTCCGAGTGTCGAATGCGATGAATTTTGGTCGCAAATAATGTCTTTGAATTTCAGGACACTTCCTCGGAGCGAGAGATGAGCGCCCAATTTGTAGGTCGATTCTCCTGCCGCGCCGGTGGGCCTGACGACGAAAAACGAAGCTATGCTTCGCAAAACTCCCAGCCTCCAAAGGATCTCTCGATGTTCCTAAGCAAGAAAATTGTATGCATGACAATATTCACGGCTCTCACTCTGAGTCTGTGCTTGTTTGGCGCTGCTGCTCCGTGCCGTGCGCAGGCGAGCGCGGCGTCTTCGGACGATGCGCACCCGTTCGACACCAACGCGCTCACGCCATGGGTTACTCCCGCCTCCGTGGTCGCTGACTCGGTCTCCACTGATCAGCCAACAAGCGGCGATCCCGCCGGCTCACCTCCACCGCAGGCTGCCAAGTCCGTGCCGGATGACGGGTGGCATTTTGCCGTGAGCCCCTACCTCTGGTTTCCGGGAGCGCACGGCATCCTAGAAGGCCCGAACGGCAACGGCATCGGCTTCCATGCGAGCGCCGGCGATCTACTCTCGCATTTCCAAATTGGACTGATGGGGGCCGTACAGGCCAGCCACAAGCGGATAGTCACATCAGTGGACATTTTTTGGATCAGGCTTGAGGATGACCAAGCAATCCCGCTTCCTCCGGCCGTTGGTGATGGGGCCATCAGCGCCAAAGCTCATGCAACTGAGTTTTTTTTGACTCCCAAAATCGGTTATCGAGTGATCGATCAGGAAAAAATCAAGATTGATGCAATGGCGGGATTGAGCTATTGGCACCTCGGAGAGAGTTTGAGCTTTAATCCATCCGTGCTTGGCCTTAATTTTACCGGCTCGCAGAATTTCGTGGACCCGATTGTGGGTGGTCGAATTCAGCTGGCACTTTCGCCGAAAATCGTACTCAATATCCTAGGGGACGTTGGTGGATGGAATACTGGCTCGAAGCTCGAGTATCAATTTGGCGGTTTCCTGGGTTATCGAATCAAGCCGGCCTTAACGCTACAGGTAGGGTATCGCTACCTAAACCTGGACTATGTAGGCAGTCGAGGAACCATTTTCAATATGACTACCGACGGCGCACTAATTGGCGTCACAATAAATCTCAAGTGAGTTAAAGCAAAAAGGACCTCGATAGTGGCAAGAAAACATTCGCAAAACGTGGCCAGGGCAAACCCGACTTCATTGACGAGAGGTGGCGTCTTAGCTTTTCTGGTCGCAGCTATCCTGTTCGCTGTCATCGTCGGCGGGGCGCTCTATACAAGATCCCCTGCGTCGGCTGCGATGTCTTCGCGTTCTACTGACCACGTTGCGGCATCCGCTGCGCCAGCTGCCAGTCAACCTGTAGCCACGCCTGCGCCAGAGCCACCATCCAACGGAGCAAATTTTCTCCCTACCGTACCGAATGCAGCTCCGGTTCCGGGCAATACGCCGCGAGGCATGGTTTGGATCACGGGAGGCGAGTTCTCTATGGGTGCACAAGATCCTCCGGACATGGATCGCGTCGGCATGCAAGCTACGACGGACTCTCGGCCTATCCACCGAGTCTACGTGGACGGCTTTTTCATGGACAAGACCGATGTAACCAACGCGCAATTCGCCGAGTTCGTAAAAGCGACAGGCTACGTAACTGTTGCTGAGAAGGCTCCTCGCGCCGAGGACTTCCCCGGTGCTCCACCGGAAAATCTAGTCGCTGGCGGGGTGGTCTTTGTTCCTCCCGATCATGCGGTAGCCTTGAATGATCACCTTCAGTGGTGGACTTATGTCAAAGGCGCAAACTGGCGTCACCCAACCGGCCCGGAGAGCTCCCTCAAAGGGAAAGAAAACTATCCCGTCGTACAGATAGCTTACGAGGATGCGGAGGCGTATGCGAAATGGGCGCATAAGCGCCTGCCCACCGAAGCGGAATGGGAATTCGCTGCTCGCGGCGGGCTTTCTGGGAAACCTTTCGTTTGGGGTGACGAGTTCAGGCCTAAAGGTAAGTGGATGGCCAACACGTATCAGGGACATTTTCCTAACCAAGACACGGGAGGCGACGGTTTTACGGGCCTATCCCCTGTGGAGCAATTTGCACCCAATGGATACGGTCTGTATGACATGGCAGGAAATGTCTGGCAGTGGACCTCGGACTGGTACCGGCCGGATTACTACAAACAACTAGCCAGCGTGGGCGGAGTGGCACGCAATCCAAAAGGGCCGGACGCTCCTTTTGATCCCGCCGAGCCTTCAGAAAAAAAGAAGACCCACCGGGGAGGCTCGTTTCTTTGCACCGATCAGTACTGCTCACGTTATATGGTGGGAACGCGGGGTAAGGGTGAAGTAAGTACAGGAACGAATCATCTGGGTTTCCGCTGTGTATCAACTACAGCCAGCTCAGCAACCGCGAGTTCTCCCAAATCATAGGGACAGCTTTAGGTATTGAAAGTGTTGGAGGACTTTGAGGAGTCTTCCGATCAGGCGATGTAGCCACCTTTGCTTCTGCTTGGCCCTGCTATGCTCGTAGAATCTTCCAGCTAATCTACTTCGGTAGGCGATTCTCATGAAATTTTCTCAACGGGAAGAATTGGGGAGACTGAGGATCCTAGATGGTCCATTTATTTACTCTCATTGCTTCCACGTAAACATGCTCCACAGAAAACAGAGGTGAAGGCGTCGACCAAACGGTTCGCGTATCGAACGCCTTCACTTCTTCGTGACAAGAAGTCATCTCACAAATCATAGCTTCGAAATACCACGATGCCTCAGGGGCTAAAGCCCTTCTTTTTCGGGGCATATTCGGCACGGCTGAAGCCGTGCCCTCCTAAAAGCCATTTACGAGATAGCTTCTAGCCGCCCATCTTCTGGTAATTGGAACTGGTTGTGGTTACCACAAGCTTTTTGGCGGTGGCGTTGAGAATTGTCTGTTGCACATAGTTGGTCCCATCAGGAAGAGTGGCCATTTGCACTTGCAACGTTACAGCATCCTTCTCTTGCCCCATGTAGGTGTTAACGCTCAGGGAGATGACTTTTGATGCGGCTGGGTCGAAAGTGAGGGTCATCTGATCGCCCTGTTGCGCGTAATTTCGGAAAACCAAATTCACAAGTCCTCCTTGGGGATTCAAGGAAGCTTGGCCAGACTGATAGGCTTGTTCCATCTTTTGCGGATCGGGCGGCACGTACATGCTGAGGAGACCCTTTACTTCACCCATGTAGTCCTGCATCTCCGCTTTTTTCTTCTCAATGATTCTTTCCTTCAACCTGCCACCGCTGGGTTGTTCGGGAGGGGGACCGATGGGAGTCTTCTGAACTTGTCCGCCGGGACCGTACTGGCACAGGTTTTGAGTGGGCGGCTTGGCGTCTCCGTTCAGATTGAGCTGCGTCGTCTCTGTCCATTGATATTGCTGCAAACTCTGTTTATTTAAAGCGATGACCTGCTTAACGGCAGCAAGCTTCTGTTGCAGTTCAGGATTCTGCGCAAACGCAGGGATGGTAGCCGCCAGAGCCACAATGCCAATCATCACGAAACGCTTAAAACTCGCAACAGGAATGCCGGGGATAGCCTTTTCTTGCTCAACTGCAAAACTATGATTCATTCGAACTCTCCTTAGTCTGTCTTACGTTTTTCGAAAGTGCATCGCGCGAATTCCGAGGATCCGTTCGTTCTCAACGAGAAAGCACCACGCGTTAGTGCCTCCCTGTTCGCTTCCTAAAAAGGGCTATAGGTGGTGCAGGCCGCAGCTGGAAAGGCCTCATAGTTTTCGCTGGTGGCCGGTGAGACCCTTTTGACGCGAGCAAGTTGTAAGCTGTCTCCCTGAACTCCAAGCTTGCTGTCAGTATCCGACGGAGGGGACGGGAGTGCGCCACTGTCAAAACTGCCAGTCTCCTCCAAACAAATAAATGTCTCTTTTTGAACAGTGTGCGCTCTGCGCGGTTTTTAAGAGGGCGTGAGGGGCTGTCAGTTTTGACAGTAGGAGGCTCTGGCGCACTTATGACAGCCTGAGAACTTGAATGAGGCCATTTCGTCGTTTCTGTGAATGAGGAGGAATTCAATGAGATTAGCGGTCGTATGTTTGTTAGCATCAACCCTGCTCCCCTCGGTGAGCCGGGCGCAAGCTCCAGTCTTCGCGATTTCGCCGGCGCCAGATAGCGCGGTGACGTTCTACGTGAAGGCATCGGTAGAATTGAGGGGTACTTTCGAGAAATGGGACGCGACGGCCACATTTACGTCTAGTGATGTCACCACGGGAGTTTTGGATATCAAGATTCAGGCAGACAGCGTAAATACTGGAAGTGGCATGAAGGATGGCAAGCTGAAGAGCAAAGATTTCTTCGATGTCCAGCACGATCCATTGATCACGTTTCACTCGACAAAGTTCACACAAACCGGTCCCAACACAATCAAGGTGGATGGCAACTTTACGATACGCGGAGTAACTAAACCCGAATCGTTGACATTTACGGTTACCGGTATAGGAACAGGCGAAGGTTCCATCAAAGGAACAATGGCGTTCGACCGGAAGGATTACGGGATGAATAAAGGCATTCCCTTCGTTACGATCGCCGACCGCGTCGAGGTGACCGTCGATCTAAAGGGGAAGCGCGTCAGCGGGCCTGCGATGCAATTTAAGCAATAGAGGTAAACCCCGCAAAGGAAAGGGGCGGGACTGGCGAGGTCCCGCTCTAAGTCTTGGCAAGTCAGCTGCGGCACATGAGTTCTAGCTTCCGATTATTCGCGACTCGTTCTACTTTGTTTCCCGCCAGAAATAGTCAGCTGCAATAACTATGAGCCATCTCATAAACAGAGCTTCGGAGATACCACGATTCTTCAGGGGCTAAAACCCCCCGTTTCCGAGTCGTTTTCGGCACGGCTGAAGCCGTGCCCTCCTAAAGAGCATTTATGAGATGGCCTCTAAACGGGCAAGAAAGAACTCGGGTGCGCGTGGGCGCAATCTCCGCTCCGGAGACTCTGCTTTATGAGCCGGACTTTGGTGTTTCTCTTGACTTGAAAAACAGGGCACTAAATTGGCTTTCGCCAAGCACTCTGCGCAACTCAATGAATGCAAAGAGCGGAATGAAAGTGCAAAATATAATCAAAGTACGGCATAGCAGGTCGTCGATGCGAGTTTCGCGGAACAATGGTGCGATGCGCTCCCCATGCACAAGGTGTTTGATCACTTCTTCAATGATATGGAAAGCGAAGACGAGCAAGCCGAACACAAATGCTTTATAGACCGCCAAATAAATCAATGACTTGGCCTCTTGCTTCTTGCCAAGGTGCATGTAGTCTCCGATGAGAATAACTTTGGCGATCACGAGAGCGTTGATCAACGAAGTGCCATAGGTAAAATAAGAGACTTCGAACTTGTTGAGCAGCAGCATGCTGTAGGTTGCTACGGCGCAAAAGAAAAAGGCCAGATACAAAAAGATTACGCCCATTTCCTCAAGCTCGCGGGCCGCCTTTTGCTTCAGGCCGGTTTTCTCGGCATTTTCGGCACTCATTCAAACTCTCCTCTTTTTTCCGATATGCTTCGCGGGCCGCCCTGTGCCTGGTTCCCCAGTGAAGGTTTGTCCAGAATCGATTCCGTTCAGCAGAGAAAGTTAGCGAATACCTGGCACCGTTTTGTTCAAAGTTGCGCAGACCAACTCTATCTTTCTTCCATCACGTACTTGACGAAGTCGGGGTTGTCGTGGAGAAGCAACGGGAATACTCCCTCAGTAAAATAAATCCAGGCGTGCAAATCCCATTTTTCACTGTCGTCATGGAAGTCCCGTTCCCATAGCGCTGCATGGAAAACTTCATGCTGAAGCGCTTGAATGTTTCTAAAACGATCTCGACTGCGGGCAATGGAGATTGTTTTTTGTTCGTAGTCAGTGACGCCCTCACCCTGGGAATCTCCGTAGGCTGCGGTGGGCTCGTGGAAAGAGACCGTGTACGTCACGCACGGGCGATCTTTTAGTCCACAAATACGAATAGAGGCCGGCTGAGGGGCTTGCGTTTTCGCCGAGCTGGTGGGCCTCCACGACCCCAGCAGGATTCCACCGAGGAGAGCGACTGCTATCGATATGAAGTAGAAACGCCTCATTGGACCCACGGGAGTGTGAGCGAACAACCAGATGATCTATAACATCGAGATGCTATTGAACTGTCAGAAATGACAGGGAGGGAGACATCTCAAACCGTCATGGGCACGTGTGGTTATTGGCTAGCAACGTGCCCTGCTTGGGTGAGCGGAGATTGCAACTCGCCTTTTCGCCCGTTGATCTCAGGCGCGATGAACGGCGGACTATTTTCCGCTCTTGTTTATCGGGGAAGCCTTCTGGAGAGTTGCTATCAATACGACAGCGGACTCTGGCACTGGCACAGACTTCGCGAAAACAATCGAGCTACCGCTAACTTCCTTGCCGTATAGATTCTTGTTGGCTCCATTATCGACACGAAGAGTGGAACCTGCCAGCGAGATGCCTGCGAAGAGTCCTCGAGCGCGCGAATAGGAAAGTATTTCGGCTCGCAGAGTGACGTCCGTTTCAGCGGAAGCCGTGCGGCCAACCGGGCCGGCGGCGGCGGTGGCGTCCCCGCCAATCTTGACCTTGCTGGCGAGAATGCTGGTGGCCGAGCGGGGGCTCATGAGCAGCAGAACGAAGTCGGTCGCATTACCACCTAGCTGCAGACCTGCGCTGCCACCTTCGAGAGCCATCATCGATGGAGCGCTCCAGCCACCATGAAATGTCTTACCGCCTCTGCATGTCATAACACCGCGCCCATAGCTGCCTCCGAAACCGATGGCGAACTTGAGCACGGACGGCAAAATCACGATGCAATCGGCTTTGTCGAGAACACTCTGCGGAATGCTGTCGGGAGCGTTGAGAATTTCCTTCAGCACTTTGCCGGCATTTTCGACGCGGTCAGATTCTTTGTCTTGCGCCGCGGCTGGCAGCGCCAGGCCCAGAATCAATCCAAAACTCATCCAAAGCTTCCTCATAAATTCTCCTTTAACGCGTCGAGCTCAAGCTCACAGATCTTCTTTTCGCGGACCCATGTTCTTTGTTAGCAACAAAGGCGAGCCATCCACCAATTGTTGGAAATCCTACCAGACACTTCAATACCAACAATGCGGTATTTTCGTCAGCTGAAAACGGCTGTGGTCGGTGTACCCCAGGCGCATTCGTCAGCAGACACCAACGGTCTTCGCCTTCGGCGCAAGAGCGACGGGAACGGAAACTGTTGATGCCGAGAAATCGCCCAATGGACAACCAGGCGAGAGCAAACCTAACTTGCGCTGGATGATTTCCTGAGAGTACTTCGCCATGTAGTGAACGATTGTTTCTACGCGGATCTTTATGCTGCCGCTCGGTTTGGTGGAGTCCAGATCTCCGAACTTGAAAAATAGTGTTCCGGTGGCTTCCACGATTTTCTGCGTTGGCGTGTATGTTGGTTGATCCATGCCGCATTCATAGCTCGATAAGCGGACCACGCATGTGATCCACGGGCACCGCGCGGCGAATTTTGCGCCCCACATGATTTCGTTCGTGTTGCTGCTATAGGATGACGTCCAGACATCGTTGATGTCGAACGCGCTTTTGATGCGCCCGGCACGCAGGTCCTCTTCGAACACCCAGTTCATCAAGTCCAGGTCGCCGGGAAGATACTGCAGCCAGAGAATCGGATAGCCATGTGCTTGCAGCTCTCCCTCGATTTCGTGGCCGATTCCGGTATCCATGTGATAGGGCCGGGCAAGCACAAGGATGCATGGTTTTTGGTTTTTGACGCACCATGTCAGAACTTCCCGGGAGTGTTGACGCGCTTTTTCCGTGAAAGTGTCGAGCGCGAGAAATCCGGCTTGGACGGCGCGCTCCGTCTCTTCCATGTCCAAATCAAATGAGTCTTTCAGCGAGCTATAGAGTTGATCGGCGACCATATTGCGATCGCCGAGGCTGGCAAATGGAGAAGCATACACAATGCCATTCTCAGCAAACACGTCGCGTTCTTTCATGAAGCCGGCTTTTACGCTTTCCGGGCCGGCCATCACGCGAGTGCAAGTGACTGTGTCCACTACATGTCCGTGAAGAATTGATGGCAGCGAATGAATCATGGGACTAAAAAGGATGTTGATCTTTTTCTTCTGGCCGAAAATCAATTCGCCGTAGTGTCCGCTCATGCATTTCACTGGATAACAGCAATCCACCGTGCCGCGGCCTTTGCCGAATTCGCGTCCCTGCTCTTCCGAAGTGTCCGAACTCCAGATGATGTTTTCCGAAGCGACACCCAATGCCTTCAGGAAGCCCACCCAGAACTGGCTGGTCGTCCAGATATTCAGGACTTTGGGAATGCCGACGCGCAGCTGAGAGCGATCCTTAGGTGGAGACGCGACGGAAGGCTTCTTTGCGAACCAGGTCGGCAACATTCGGAAAGGCATTTTTCGTCCTCTCGATCTCGGTCTTGATGACTTTCATTTCGTTCAGGTCTTCCACGAGCCCTTTGGGGCACGAATTATTTACGATGACGCGCTCCCAGCCAGTGCCCAAGGGAACTTTGCTCCACTCGCGGCCTTTGCCTCCGTCGAGCTCCACATCGATGAAGCTCCGCTGGCAATTGACGGGACACCAATGACAAACCGTTTCGACCGCAGTCACCGTTTTGTAAGTGAGGCGGTCGATGGCGTCGAAGCCGCGAAAACTGGTGCGTCCTCCCTTTTCCCACCATTCCAGAGCGACGAGAGCAGCTCCAATGGCCCCGGCTTCGCCTGAATAGGGGTGAACAACAACTTCAGCTTCGGGAATTTTTGAAAGAATGAAATCTACTTGCGTTTTCACTACAGCAAGATTTTTGTGCGTTCCGCCTTGCAGAATGTACTTGCGGCCAACCTGCTTAAGATTGTTCAAACCGCCTGCATAGATCCAGACATTTAGCGGAAGAATTGCACAAAGAGCCGCGAGAATCTCATCCGCTTGCCAGCCTTTGCGTTGCTGGTTCACGATGTCACTCTGCAGGAAGACGCCGCAGCCCATTGACAATTGCGGCATGGACTCGGCCAGAAAGGCGCGGTCAGCCATCTCGCTCATCGGAATATTAAAGCGCTCTGCCACGCCTTGGAGGAATGCACCGTTTCCCGAAGAACACTGGGAGTTGAGACGAAAATCGGTAACCGCGCCGTTGTTGAGGAGCATGATTTTGACGTCGACGCCGCCGACATCGCAGATGCAGTCCGCGTCTGGAAAGTAATGCAGGCCGGCGCTGGCGTGCGCGATCGTCTCAACGACCGGACAATCGGCTCCCAGGATTCCTTTCAGCAAGTCTTTGCCGTAACCCGTGATCGCCAGACCTACGATTTCGCCCACGCCAATGGCTTCTCGTATCTGGCGGAAGAGCACTTTGGCGTCCTCGATCGGATTGCCGCGACTCAGCGCATAGCATGAATACAGAAGCTCTTTTTCCGGAGACAGGCAAACGGCCTTGGCTGTGGTCGAGCCAAAATCGCAACCCACGACCACGCGTCCTAATTTTCCGAGCTTGCTTACAGCTTCTACTCCGTTCGCCGATGTGTGTCCGTTTCCATTGCCGTTTCCATTGCCGTTTCCATGGCCGTTCCCGTTACTTTTTCCGTTGCCGTTCCCGTTTCCGCCAGCGTAACGAGCCTTGAAGGATTCGAGCTCCTGAGGATCCTTCCAAAGTCCCCCGCGGCCAGCTTTTTTCTTTTCCTCGTGCTGCCCAACTTCAATCCACTGTCGCAGGTTCTCAATTCCGAGATAAACGCCGGAGGATGGCGGTTCACTACGCCCCACCTCGACGCATCCCTGTGCGGCGTAGTAAAGCGCGTCGTCTGGAACGAGGATCATCGATGCGGGATCTTTGCCATCGGGCATCTCCACCTTGCGTTCTTTCCACACTTTCGTCAGGTGATAGCGCCACGCTTCCTGGAGGCCAGTAAAGAAAAGATTGGGCCCGCCGAGGAGGAGAATCTCTGGGACCGGCGTGTTGCCACGAGTGAGCGTTGCGAGATTTTGGTAGACGACGGCCTCGAACAGTGAAGCGATGATTTCTTCGACGGGCACTCCCGCTTTAAGAAGCGTGTTGGCATCTGCTTCAGCAAAAATGCCGCACTTGCTGCTCACCTTGTGCAGCGTGTATCCCGTGTAGCGCATCTTGGCGAGCTTTTCCGTCGGAATCTCCAGCTTGCGCGCTGTCTTTTCGATAAAGGTGCCTGTGCCGCCTGAACAAGCGGCCTGCATGAGAACTTGTTTGCTCTTGTTGGTCTCTGTACCGCTGAAGAAAATGGTCTTCATATCTTCGCCGCCAATTTCGCTGACAAAGCGCACGGAGGGATGAACTTTTTCGACGGATGCGGCGACCGCCACAACTTCTTGAATGGTCTTTCCTCCAACAAGAGGAGCGATGAGTCCAGAGCCAGAGCCGGTGAAAAAAACGCGGTCTTGATGAGGGGTGAGTTTGAATTCCGCTTCCAGGCGAGTGAGGAACTCCAAAACTTTTTCGGCCTGCTTGGTATTGTGGCGTTCGTAGGATTGAGCCAACAGCTGGCCGTCTTGCGAGACGAGCACGTATTTGCAGGTCGTGCTGCCAACGTCGATTCCGCAAGTTTTGCCTGGGCCGGTTGAAACCATGGCCGCTGGCATCGGCGCCGGTTTCCTCGCAAGAGTACCTTCTAGCGGTAGAATCTGGACGAGTCGCTCGTTGGCCATAGAGAGGTCGCCTCTTTCCCTTCCTAGACTTGGCCTTGCATGATCGCTGCGGTTAGGCTCTCGCCAATCCTCTGTCGTTCGCGAGATGAAGCACGTAATTCGCTGCTACGCCGGCGCAATCGCGGTGAGGTATGCGATATGTGGCGCTGCGAAGTTCCGGATGATGAGCTTCGTACTTTCGGATGGTGTCTACTGTTAAACCGGTTTTATTGAGCACGGATTCGAACTCCGCCTTCGCGCGCTTCTTCGCCTCGGTGAGGATCATCTGGCACCGGGAGAGTGCGTGCACTTCCGAATCGCCCTTCACTTCAATCGGTGCGTAGAGCAAGTCAGGATATTTTCCGAGCACATTGGCCATGGACCCGACTGACATAGTGTTCGGCATGCAGGAATAGGGGGAAAGTTCACAAGTCATGTGTGCTTTTTTGTGGTGATAGGTGTGCAGCGCTTTCCCGATCAGCATATGCCCTTCACCACCTCGCAACTCAAAGTGATAGAAAGGCTCCGCGAGACGCCGCAACTCTTCCTGATCTGGTAACTCGTAAGGGAGATTGCCGAGCGCTTTGCGAAACCGGTTGTAGGTGCCACGGTAGACGCGTTCGAGCGCCTTCAATGTCAGTTGCTGCAGACGGGGATGCTTGCTTGCGGAATGCCGATGCTCGAGTTTGCGGATGCTGGGATGCAGCAGATAATGGAGCCAAACGGCCACGGGCGGAGGAACGACTTCGCTATCCTCCTGCTCCAGCCAGCGCTTGATGTTGTAGTTCCCTTCTCCTTCGTGTGTTTGCAACCAGAATTCACCGGTAACTTTGACCTTGGCTTTTACACGGAGATGATCGACCTCGATCGCTTCCCATTTCTTGCGGACCGCTCGCAGTGCTTTCGTGAAGTAATTGGTCATCAAGTGCCACGCGAGGGGTCCGAGCTTCTTACCGCGATCGGGCCGATTGCGGAATTTATCGTACAAATATTCGATGCTCTCTTTTAGGACACGGTCTGTTTGTCCCTGGTTCACCTCGTACGGCCGTGTCATGTATTCCAAGTCCATCAAGAGGTCTGCGCAGAGAATGCCCCAGATCATCCCAAGGCTCAGCGGCATGTTGATTTCTAATCCGCCACCGTCCGCGGAGCCTTGGTCCAATTCGTCCTGGGCGAGAAGAAACATTCGAAAATCGCGGAGCCCGAGGCCATCTAGCGCCATCGAATACGACTCGTGATACTGGCCGAATCGGCAGGGGCCGCACGCGCCAGCGGTCAGATAGACGAACTTATCGTTGACCTCGTCCTTGCCCTGGGAGGCGACCTTTTTCTTAAGAAGATTCACTAAACTGCCGGTCGTAAAAATCGTGGGACAGCACGCGCCAACGTCGATCAATTCTTTTCCAGCGTCCAGATCTTCGCGCGTGATGTTGGGCAACGGCTCCGCTTTGTAATTTAAATTATGCAAGGCGCCTTGGATGAGTCGTTCATGCTTCCAGGTCAGCCCTCCGTAAAGAATTGTAACTTTGTCGCGCTCTTCCTTTTTAAATGGCCTGGGTTTGTAAGCTTTGTAGTGATTGACCGGCTTTGAGGGATTCATCGAAGGACTGATGGTGGTTAGCTGCGGAGTTGCCATTGTGTTTTCTCCTTCACGAGCCAGCTGTTTTTGATCGCAATGACTGGGTACGTTCGGGCCTAGCTACACTTCGTTATCACGCGGCCTTCCGGATCCGCTTGCTTCCGTTGAAGTCGGAAATTCCACGCTCCTCGTCAGCGACTGGTCATTGTATTGACCATCACCGCCCATTCCGGCCGAGTAGGACCAGAAATCATTGCTAAATAAGTACGCCTACTTGCTTGAAATGACAAGCAACAAAGTCCGGCGCCCCCACATTCTCAATGAAATCGAAAAGATGAAACGAAATACACACGGTGGTCACTACGTATCGCAGGCGCTTTTGTAGTGTCGATTTAAGTAAGGAAGGCTCGCGGTGAGAATTCCGAGTACCCCTAGCGCGGCAATTAACGGAGACAAAACGTTCGGCCATCCAAGAATTTACTTCGGCGAGTTTGACCGACTGTCTGAAAAGACTCAAGAGCGGGAAAATCTCATATCCGCAGTAGCGTCGATTCATCGCCTCACACCGCAGTACGCGGATGAGGTTTACCGCGAGTGGAAGACGTCTCGCCAACGTCGGGCAGCGACTGCGGCTTGAAAGTGAGGCGGGAGATGGATCCGTTTTCTGGATCGTTCACGGTCGACGGCCAAAGACGCGTGCAGCTGTGGAATCCTAGGTGCCTCCAGGGAAAACCGAAGAGGGGGACGCGCTGAAGCGCGCCCCTACAAGCGCCCCACAAGCGCTCCTACGAGGGAAGGGGCTGGAGCATGCTAGTCGACTTTGGACTCGTGGGTCTTCTCGGAGACTTGGGCTGGAGTTGGGAGTTGCGAGCGATCCCAGCCGCCGCCGAGGGCTTCGATCAACTGGACGGAGGCCGTCATAGCCTGGGTGCGGAGAGAAGCGAGCGTTTGCTGATCGGAGAGCAGAGTGGTTTGCGCGACGAGTACGTTGAGGTAGGTATCGACGCCGGTGTAGTAACGCGCTTTTGCCAACTCGAGATAGCGTTCTGCGGATTGCTCGGCGGCTAGCTGTTCCTGGATTTGCTTGGACAAGATACGGACCGCGGCCATGGAATCTTCAACTTGTTGAAAGGCAGTGAGAACAGTCTGGCGATAACCGGCGACGTCGGCGTTGTACGTCGCGATGTACTGCTGAACGGTGGCGCGGCGCAAGCCGGCGTCAAAGATCGTTTCGGAGAGCGATGTACCGACGGACCAAATACGGCTGGGCCAGGCGAGTAGAGTTTGGATGGCCGAGCTTGAAAAGCCTACATCGCCAGTGAGAGAAAGGTTTGGATAGTAGGCGGCGACGCCGATTCCGATTTGTGCGTTGGCAGCGGCCATGGTGCGCTCGGACGCGGCGATGTCCGGGCGGCGCTCGAGAAGTTGAGAAGGCACGCCTACAGGAAGAGCCGGCGGGACCGCATTCAACGGCTTAACGGGAACGGAGAAGCTGGAAGGTGTGGTACCGATGAGAACGGCGATGGCGTGTTCGAACTGGGCTCGCGCAATGCCGAGATTGGTGCCTTCGGATTCAGCAGTCTCTAGTGCATTTTGCGCCTGGACGAGCGAGATTTGATCGTCGACGCCGGTTTCGTAACGTGCCTTTGTCAACTCGACTGATTTTTTGTCTGCCTCAATGGTTTCATCGAAGATTTTCTGCAACGCGTCTTGGCCGCGTAGCTCAAAGTAAAAGACGGCGAGGCTAGCTTGCTCGGTCAGCTTTTCGTTTTCGAGGTCGGCGGCGCTAAGTTGCGCGTTGTACTGAGCTTCACTGATCGTGTTGCGGACTTTGCCCCAAAGATCGGGTTCCCAGGAAGCGGAGACCGGAAGAGAAAAAACCTGGCTCTGGAGATTGGGTATCGTGGTTGAGCCGCCGCTGCCAGAACTTGAACTGCCACTTTTAATGTTGATATTTGCGGAGGTGCGGGTCCGCTGGTAAGAAGGCGCTACGCCTACTGTCGGAAAAAGCTGCGAACGGGCCTGCGCGACGAGAGTTCTTGCTGCCATGAAATTCTCAAACGATTGTTTGATGTTCTGGTTGTCGACGATCAGTTTTTCTTCCAGTGCGTTCAACTCCGCATCGTTGTAAATCTCCCACCATTTGCCGTGGAGCATGGCGTCCTGGGGTTGCGCGACT
>Ga0210388_10000732_pt1 | contig 26248 bp, 24 predicted proteins | sample IncBWC19OmetaG_FD_155485 | JGI IMG/M metagenome (GOLD analysis project Ga0210388, IMG submission 155485) | Forest soil microbial communities from Barre Woods Harvard Forest LTER site, Petersham, Massachusetts, United States - Inc-BW-C-19-O ...
TGCATGGGAACCGGCGTACTGCCGCAATTTACGATGGCGGTGGTGATGACCCGGCGATTGTCTTCACCCGGCGGCGCGCATTGCGGCGCCGCTGTTTCTCCGCCGCGGGAACGATCGTCGAGAAAATTCATCTCATAACGATAGACCTGATACCGGCTAATCGTTGCCGCGACCGTGCACCCCGGAGGAGCTGCGGTTCTTCCCGCGCCGGAGAAATGCGCGACAGTCCAATACGCGGCGCAGTTCCAGATGCCGCTGCCGACGGCGATGCTCTGATCGACGGTGCCGTCCTGCCGTATCATGTTCTGATCGACCGGCAGGCCGGCCGCAGACTGAGACGGCATTGGCCAGCTCGCCGAGGCCGCCGAAGCGTTGCACCAATTGGCATTGCCGATTGCGAGAAAGCCTTTCCGCACGTTCTGATCGGGGGGATAGATTCGGCAGGAGTTGAAGCCATTGGCGTAAATGTCGAAGCGGGTGTTCAAACCGTCCATGGCTGGCTGATCGTCGGTCGGCAGAAGACTGACGCCGCTGAGCCGGAAGCAGGCGCGGACCTGCGAGGCCGCGAGTGCTTGGGGCACTCCGGTCGACGATCCTGGCCCACAAGCGGAACCAGGCAAGAAGCCCGTGGCTGGGGCGACATAACCGATGCGGCCGGCGCTATAGCCGATATTATTGAACTGGCCACCGGCCAGCCGAACGAGCTGATGCCGCCCTCCCGATGCAACATCCGCTGCCACGAGCTGCTGGGTTGCCTGATAATAGGTCATCCCCGGCGTTTCGAACGGATTGCAGACATAGACCGGTGTCAGATTACAAACGACTTGGTCATAGCCGGCCACCGACTGAGCGCCCACTTTTATGATTTCGCGGCCGACCGCTAATGAAACCGGGAAAATCGTCTGGATCGAGATCGGTTCAACCGTGACCTGCACGTAGCCGGCCAAGGTCGGATCGTCTGTTAGATTGGCCGTGGTAATCGGCAGATCGTCACTGGCCGGCAAGGATTGAAGAAAATCCATACCGCTAACCTGTATGGTCTCATCTATTCCAGTGCCCACGAGGGGATTGGCGATGAGATTGCGAATGGCCGCTTCCGCGCGGATGATCGAATCTGGACGGCGATCAAGCTCGGCGGCGCCCGCGAGCGCGAGCGCATCCGCAGCATTTTGTAGCTGCGTTTGCACGCTCATCAGGCGGCTGGCATCAAGCGCAAGCGCGGATAGACCGACTATCGCTATGAGCATCACCGCGACGTACGGAAGAACGACACCCTCGCGATCGTCCCAAAGCCTTCTCACATGCATAGCGGCACGCCCGAGCGCCAAACAACGAGCGCCGCGGCTGGATCCAGCCGCGGCGTCGGAATGCGAGACAGAACTCAATTAGTCATGATCGTGGTCGTGATCACGACGGACGAAAACCCGATCGTCGTCATGCTTGGCCTTGAACACCGCGATGCAGCCATTCGCTGTCGGACAGATCGTGCTGCCGGCATTGCTTGGGATCGGGACATAGGCCTCGTTCTCAAACGGGTCGGCCGCTACCGAGTGCGCGCTGCCGGCGCCGGCGACCGCGGCGATGACAACGGTTTGATCTTGGGTGTCGCCGGAAGAGTCGACGACGGCAAGCTGCTCGTCGGGCCGATGCGAACCGTCAGCGAGGAAGTAATGACCATCGCCTGGATTGAACCAGACCTCGTCCGCGCCCCCTTCGTCAATGAGGACTCGCCTGATAGTGCCGGTGTCCTCATTGATAACGGCCGCATTGCGAATGCCGCTTGGAATCGACGGCGCATTGCAGCCGAGCAGTATCTGTGGCGCCGGGCCGATAGCCATGCCCTGCGGCCCTGCGCAATCCGCCACGGGGATGTCGAACGTTCCGACGATCGCCATGCCGCGAGGATCGATCACGACAACATTGCCGTCCGCCGTATCGCTGCCGCTACCGTTGACTTCCGGGATATTCAGGTAGATCAGCCCGACGCGCTGATTCCATTGGCACTGCTCGATGCCATTTGTCGCGTTCGGACCATCGCCGGGCAGACCGTCGAACTTTATTTGTTTGACGACGGTATAAGCCTTCGGTCCCTGCGTCGGGATGAAGCTGATGAACGGCGGAGAGTCGGCGTCGTTGGCGACTTGAATCAAGTGTTCCGCAGGGTCGTAACACAATTCATCGGCTCGATTGACTCCGCCGGTCGATATCGTGTGTGTAATCGTTCCCGACGAGTAATCGATAACCTTGAGCGTGCTGTTTCCGTCGCCGGCCCAAATCTGTGTCTGACCGTTGTTGTCGAACGTCAGGACGCCATCGGGGCCGGACGTGTTGTTGTTTCCCGTAAATCCAACAAAGCCGCCGATCTGTTTGGTGACGGTCTTGGTCGCAGTGTCAATAATGTCGATGGATTTGTTGGAGCGATCGGAGAGAAAGTAGGCATGGAGTGAAGGGTCTACCCAGCTGATGTCAAACGATGTCAGGGGATTTCCCGGAATGTTTATCGTCGTCTTGACCTTGAACACCTCGTCCGCCGCGGCGAGACATGGCGCGGTGACCAGAGCGGCAAGGGCAAAGTAAACCGCGCGTCTTGCTGCCTTGGATTTGACCTTTATTACGAACGACATAACGTACACCTCCCATTTTTATCTGAACTCGGATTATCCGAGTCCGGTGATGTCCCTCACCGCACGCAACCACCCCGCCCGCCGATGAGGATCGACAGGCGACGTGACAGCGTGGCCTACACGTCGAGGTGTCACATCCGCCAAGCACGCGGATGCGTTGTGCCTCGACGATTCCTTATGCGCGTTTGCAATTGTGAGAAGGTTCTGCCGGCGTCCCTCGGCAGAGTAAACGTTTCCTCCGGCATTTTTATTTGAGTGTAGGGTCCTCCACCTGCGACGATTTGGCAACCGCAATTCGCCGAGTGGAGTCGCGGAGCAAAGAATTCAAGATTGCGCCAAACTCCGTGGCACAAAACATGCTACGAGAAAATTTTACCTTACGAGCGATCATCTTTGGAATTCACACGCCCAATGTCGACGTCTCATCACGCAAAGATTCTTTAGCTGTCATCTCCCTGGCAGTGAAACGAAAGAGTTCCCTATTCCGTCACTTATGCAGTCGTCCTATGCGAGTTTGCGCGGCGCTTGGAACAAGTCGGTTGACGATCTTTTTGGTCACAGGTGCAACCAGTGAATAGCCAGCGCTGAATGCGATTCCGTAAATCGCGAAATCGCGCGACCGACACATGATGGAAGCAGCCTGTCTAAAAACTCGCCTAACCCTTGGAACGCAGTGACCTGTTGCACCGCAGTGCACTATTCGCCGAAGCGCCACAGCGGAACATTTCGATGTTCGTATTTGTTCGTGGGTGATTTCGTGGGTTGGACGCCGGCGGCGGCAAAAAGTTGAGTCGCATCAAAGGAGTTTGGCGGAGGATGGCTCCGCCAAGTCAACTTCTGGACGGATCGCTAGATCCGCATCGGCTTTGCCCCCGAAGGCTGCTGTGGCTTTCGGCAGCCAGTGGGGCAGCGGCTAGATATCCGTCCGTCCGGCTGGAGCCGACCACGCCCGTTCGGCTTTATCCTTGGTTCTGAAGGCGGCGATTTGCGCGCGATAGCTTTCCGTCAGATCAATATCGTCCCAACCATTGAGCAGGCGCATACGGCGAACCGGGTCGATCATAAAACGATACGTCCGGTTGCCACACACGATGCTCTGCTGCTCCAGATCGATGGTGACCTGCAAGTTCGGTGTCTGCGCCAATGACGCTATCATCTCGGCGGCTTGGTCGTCGGTCACCGCAGCTGTGAGCAGACCGTTCTGCACGGCATTGCCGGCGAATATGTCGCCGAACGACGGCGCAATCACACAGCGTATGCCGTAATCATAGAGCGCGTAGACCGCGGCTTCGCGGGACGAACCGCAACCGAAATTGCGCGCCGCGACTACGATCTTGGCGTCACGCCACGCCGGCTGATTGAGCGGAAAATCCGGATTTTCATCATCGGCGGCACGAAAGCGCAGGTCGCGAAACAAAACCTTGCCGAGTCCCATCGCGCGCGTCCATTTCAGATAGCGTGCAGGTAGAATCTGATCGGTGTTCACATTGCTCTGATTGATCGGGCATGCCGGTCCTGTGAGGGTCGTGAATTTTTCCATGGTCACACCTTGCGGCTGCCGAGAAGCTCACGCACATCGGCGAGATGGCCGGCAATCGCGGCGGCTGCTACCATGGCCGGCGACATCAGATGCGTTCGCGCGCCGGGGCCTTGGCGTCCGCGGAAATTGCGGTTGGTGGTTGAGGCGCAGCGCTCGCCCGACGCGACAAGATCGCCGTTGATGCCGACACACATCGAACAGCCCGACTCGCCCCATTCAAGCCCGGCGTCGCGGAAGATGCGGTCGAGCCCCTCCTCCTCAGCCTGCCGCTTGACCGATGAGGAGCCGGCCGAAACCAGGCCCGGCACCTTGCTGGTACGGCCCGAGAGCACCGCCGCAGCGGCCCGCAGATCCTCGATGCGGGCATTGGTGCAGGATCCGATGAAGACGCGATCAACGGCGATATCGGTCAGCCTTTTCCCGGGCGCGATGCCCATATAGTCAAGCGCGTCGCGCAAATATTTGGCGCGTTCGGCATTTTGCTCACGCGCTGGATCGGGCACCGTGGCATTGATCGGCAGTGCATCTTGCGGGCTCGTGCCCCAGGTCACGACTGGCGCGATACTTGCGCCAGCGAGACCAACCTCACGATCGAACGGCGCACCTGTGTCAGTCGCAAGCTTCGACCAGGCTTCGACCGCCTGTTCGTAGGCCATAACCGCCGGCGCATAGGGCCGGCCTTTCAGGTAAGCGAAAGTCGTGGTGTCAGGCGCGACCAGCCCGCAGCGCGCGCCAGCCTCGATCGACATGTTGCACAGGGTGAGACGCCCTTCCATCGACAGAGCGCGAATCGCCGAGCCCGCGAACTCGACCGCACATCCCGTGGCGCCGTCGGCGCCAACATGGCCGATGATCGCCAGCACGATGTCCTTGGCGGAAATTCCGGGTGTTGTCGCGCCGTCCACTACAATGCGCATACGTTGCGGCTTCTTTTGCCAAATCGTCTGCGTCATCAGTACATGTGCGACTTCGGATGCACCGATGCCGAAGGCGTAGGCGCCGAGCGCGCCGTGAGTTGAGGTATGGCTGTCGCCACAGACGATCAACAGGCCGGGCAAGGTCAGACCTTGCTCAGGACCCACGACATGCACGATGCCCTGGCCCGGATCGTCCAGGCCGAACAGCCTAATGCCGTGCCTCGACGTGTTTTCTTCAACCTGGCGCACCATGCGCGCGATTTCGGGATTGGCAATGTCGCGACGCGAACCGCGCGTCGGCACGTAATGGTCGGCAACACCGAAGGTCAATCCCGGCTCGGCCACCTTGGCGTTGCGTTCGGCAAGCTTGGCGAAGGCGTGGAACGAGCCTTCATGGACATAGTGGCGGTCTACCCAGAGTAGAGATTCGCCGTCATGGCGCCGCACAATTTCATGGGCGTTCCATAATTTGTCGATGATGGTTTGCGGCTGGCTCATGCCTTGCGTGCCACGGGCTTGCTCCATGATTAGGGTAGTATAGCTACCACTCTGGACCGATGTTAGGCTTGGTCGATTACCAGGAGGGGCACATGTCTCGTCGATCATTGTATCTCAGCCGCCGCACATTCTTGCGCAGTACCGCGCTGGGCGCGACCGCATCCGCCGCGCTGCTGCATTCCCCGGCCGTGCTGCGCGCGCAAGGCGCCGCAGTGAAGATCGGCGTGCTCCATCCCGTGTCCGGCGCACTCTCCTATTCCGGCCAGCAAGGCCGTCTGGGCGCCACCATGGCCATCGATGACATCAATTCCGCAGGCGGTATCAAGGCGCTAGGCGGTGCCAAGATCGATCCGATGCTCGGAGACGCGCAATCGACGCCGGACGGCGGCAATGCCGAAGTCGAGAAGATGAACTCGGCCGGCGTGTCGGCCGTGGTCGGCGGCTATGCCAGCGCGATCTGCCTGGCTGCGAGCCAGACCGCGGCGCGCTACGACCTGCCCTATGTGGTGGATGTCGGCGTCGTCGACAGCATCGTCACCCGCGGGTTGAAGAACACCTTCCGCTTCGGGCCCGGCTTCGGCGTCATCGCCAAGACCGCACTCGACAATCTGGTGACGATCAATGACCAGGCTGGCAAGCCGGCCAAGACCGTGATGATCGTGCACGAGGATTCCGCCTTCGGCGCAGGCCTCGCCAAGCTCCTCAATGCGCAGCTGCCGGACCGCGGCTTCCAGGTATTGGAAACGATCCCGCATCCGACGCCGACCCGCGAATTCGAAAGCGTCGTGCTCAAAATCAAGGCGCAGAACCCCGATCTCGTCATCCCGGCGAACTATTATAATGAATATGTCCTGCTCGCGCGCACCATGCAGCAGCAGCGCGTGCGGCCGAAGGGCATCTATTCGGTGCTCGGCGGCGCCGCCTCATCCTACAAATTCGTTAAAGAATTTCCTGAGGCCGCGCAATACATCATGGACTGCAATCACTGGTTCGATCCCAAGAGCCCCAGGGCACTGGCATTAAAAAAACGGGTCGAAGACAAGGGCCAGTACTACACCTACGAAGTCTATATGAACTATTCCTGCGTCCTCCTCCTTGCCGACGCGTTCGAGCGCGCTGCCAGCACGGATCGCGCGAAGATCACCGATGCACTGGCGAACTCGACCTTCAGCGGGCATTTGATGCCTTATGGACCAACCAAGTTCGTCAACGGCCAGAACGAGGGCGCGGCGCCAGTCAATACGCAGGTGCAGGGCAACGACATCCAGGTGATCCTGCCGCCGCAGTTTGCCTCGGCGAAGCCGGTCTTCCCGATGCCACCAGCCTAAATCCACCGGCTTGGAGTGCCAAACGCCGCCATGCTGTCGTCGGTCATTCTGGTGCCCGCCGTCCTCAACGGCTTGATGACCGGAGCCGTTTATGCGCTGGTGGCGCTAGGCCTCACGCTGGTTTACGGCGTCTTGCACATCATCAATTTCGCGCATGGCGCGCTCTTGACCGCGGCGATGTTCGCCGCGGTCTTTGCCTATACGCTGCTCGGGCTTGATCCCTACCTCGCCGTGTTTCTATTGGCGCCGCTGTTCTTTGTCGCCGGCTATGCATTGCAGCGCTTTGTCATCGGACCGGCGGCGCATGGCGAAGACCGCAATTTTCTCCTGGTCACGCTCGGCCTCGCGATCGTGATCGAGAACGCATTGCTCTATTTCTTTCGCGCCGACACCCGGATCATCGACCTGCCCTATGCTTTCGATGTGGTCGAACTCGGGCCGGCTTTCATTGCCGTGCCGCGTATCGTCGCACTCGGCGCCGTCATCGCCGTTGCCGCCGCTTTGTGGGCCATCATGCGGTTCACCGATACCGGTAAGGCGATCCGCGCGGTGGCCAAAGAGAGGCTCGGCGCCGAGCTCTGTGGCATCAATGTCGCGCATGTCTTTGCCATCACCTTCGGTCTTGGCACCGCGTGTGTCGCTATCGCCGCCTGCCTTCTGATCCCGACCTATTACGTCAATCCCACCGCGGGTGAAGCCTTCGTGCTGATCGCGTTCACGGTCGTAGTGCTCGGCGGCATGGGCTCGATCGCCGGCGCGCTCATCGGCGGATTGTTTGTCGGCGTCGTCGAGAGCCTGTCCAGTGTGTTTCTCGGGGAATCGCTCGGCCAGATCGGAATATTTGCATTATTCATCGTGACGCTGCTCGTCAGGCCGAGCGGCCTGTTTGGCGCACGGGCGTGAAAACATTTCTCCCGATTGTTCTTGTAGTGGCGCTGCTTGCCGCCGTACCGCTGTTCACGACGTCGAATGTTGTGTTGAACTTCCTGGTGACGGCATTGCTGATCGCGCTTGCCGGCCAGGGCTGGAACCTACTCGGTGGCTATGGCGGCCAGTATTCGTTCGGGCATGCGGCGTTTTTCGGCACCGCCGCCTATGCGACCGCGATCCTGCAAGTGCGCTACGGAGTCAATGCCTGGCTCGGGTTGTTCGCCGGCATCGCCGCGGGCGCGGTAGTCGGCGCTGTCATCGGCGCGCTAACCTTTCGCTCCGGATTGAGGGGCTCATATTTTTCGCTGGTCACCCTCGCCTTTGCCGAGGTGCTGCGCATCATCGCCAGCGTCGCTCCGATCACGGGCGCCGGTGTCGGCACCCTGATCCCGCTCGATTTGCATGCGCGAGCTTTTCAGTTTCAGAGCCGTGTACCATTCTACTTTATCGCACTGGCACTCGTCGCGCTGTCTCTGATCGTGGTACGCGCCATCGAGAACAGCCGCTTCGGCGCTTACCTCGTCGCCGTCCGCGAAAACGAAGACGCGGCGAGCGCGCTCGGCGTTGATGCTTTTTCGGTCAAGCTCTGCGCCATCACCATTTCGGCGGCGATCACCGCAGCAGCTGGATGCTTCTATGCGCAATATTTTCTCTTCATCGATGCCGAGATTGCCTACGGCCCGCGGATCTCGATTGACGCGCTGCTGGCGCCGATCGTCGGTGGCGCGGGCACTGTGTTCGGACCACTGCTCGGCGCGCTTGTCGTCAAAACACTGGGCGAGGCGACCAAGCTGATCGGGGCTGATGCGCCCGGGCTCGATCTTGTTATCTACGGCTTCCTCCTGGTCGGCGTCGTCGGGTTGGCGCCGCGCGGCATTGCCGGGCTGGTCACGGCGATCTTCCGGTCCCGCGTCTCAGGCGGCTCGACGTTGGAGCGCAGCCATGGCTGATACGCTCTTGAACGTCGAGAATGTCTCGAAGCGCTTCGGCGGCCTGCTCGCAGTCAACAAGGTGTCATTCAATGTCGCCGCCCGCGGCATTACCGCATTGATCGGACCGAACGGCGCCGGCAAGACCACCTTATTCTCGATCATTGCCGGGTCTCAAGCGCCGGACAGCGGCCGCATTCTTTACGACGGGAGCGCCGTTACCGGCGAACCGCCGCACCGCCTCGCCCGCCGCGGCATCGCGCGGACTTTCCAGATCGTACAGCCATTCGTCGGCCTCACCGTGCGGGAGAATATCGCCATCGGCGCGCACCTGTCGCGTCGCGGCCGCGGCGAAGCCCTTGCCGTTGCCGGCGAAGTTGCCCGATCTGTGGGGCTTGGCGCACAGCTCGAAGCGACTGCGGCGACATTGACTGTCGCCGGCCGTAAGCGGCTCGAGCTTGCGCGCGCGCTTGCGATCTCGCCCCGGCTCCTGCTGCTCGACGAGGTGCTGGCAGGGCTGAACCCCTCGGAAATCCGCGACATGATCCCGGTGATCCGCGGCATCGCCGACAAGGGCATCACGGTGCTGATGACCGAGCATGTAATGCAGGCCGTAATGAGCCTTGCCGGACACGTGTTCGTCCTGGCGGAGGGCCGGGTTATCGCACAGGGCACGCCCCAACAAGTCGCCGGTGATCAGCGGGTGGTTGAGGCCTATCTCGGTCACGGCGCCGCGAAGCGGATGACGACCGGAGTCGGTCATGGCTGAACCGCCCTCATCTCGACCGCCGCCATCGGAGCCGCTTCTTTCCGTCAATGGCGTGCATGCGGGTTATGGTGGCACCGAAATCCTGCGTGGGATCGACTTTGCCGTGCATTCCGGCGAGATCGTTACCGTGCTCGGCGCAAACGGCACCGGGAAATCAACGCTGAGCATGACAATTTCCGGAGTCGTGAGGCCGTGGCAAGGCGCCATCCGCTTCAAAGGCGCGGCCATCGAGCGCGAACGACCAGCGGAAATCGTGTCGCGAGGCCTTATCCATGTGCCGGAGGGTCGCCGCATCTTCCCAGACATGACAGTGCGCGAGAATCTTGATCTCGGCAGCTATCGCCGCGCCCGCAACCACCGCGCTATCAATCGCGAGCGCGTTTTTTCCATCTTCCCGCGCCTGAGCGAGCGTCAGGCGCAGCGCGCCGGTACCCTGTCCGGCGGAGAACAGCAGATGCTCGCGATCGGCCGCGGGCTGATGGCGGAACCTGAACTATTGCTGCTGGACGAACCCTCGCTCGGTCTTTCGCCGCTCCTCGTCGAAGAGCTGTTCACGCTGATCAAGGCGATCCATGCGCAGGGTGTTGCACTGTTGCTGATCGAGCAGAATGTGGTGCAGAGCCTGGAAGTCGCGCAACGCGCCTATATCCTGGACAACGGCCGCTTCGTGCTCGAGGGACCTGCGGCTAAGATTGAAAAGGATCCTGCGCTACGGCGCGCTTATCTTGGATTGTAAAAAATGGCCGAGCCCGAAACCCTGCAGTCGCGCCTTGCTCGCAAACCGATCGTCATTGCGCCCGGAATCTATGACGCCTTCACCGCGCTGGTGGCGCAGCAGGCAGGGTTTTCCACGCTTTATCTCTCCGGCGCCGCGATCGCTTATACCCGGCTCGGCCGCCCCGACATCGGCCTGGTCAGCATGGTGGAGGTTGCGCAAACCTTGGCGCTGATCCGCGAACGGGTGACGGCACATCTTATTGTCGACGCCGATACCGGCTACGGCAATGCGCTTAATGTCAGGCGCACTGTACAGGAATTCGAGCGCGCCGGCGCCGATGCGATTCAGATCGAGGACCAGGATTTCCCGAAACGCTGCGGCCACCTCGACAACAAGGTCGTGATTCCGGCACACGAAATGTGCGGCAAGATCCGCGCGGCGCTTGACGCGCGGCGCGACCGCGGCACACTTATTATCGCTCGCACCGATGCCATCGCGGTCGAAGGTCTCGATCGCGCGATTGAGCGCGCCAACATGTATCGCGAGGCCGGTGCGGACATGCTGTTCGTCGAGGCGCCAAAAACACGCGATGATCTTAGCCAAGTGACCACTGCCTTGGTCGGCAAAGTGCCGCTCATGGCCAATATGGTCGAAGGCGGTAAGACGCCGCTATTGCCGGCCAAGGACCTCGAAGCCAAGGGCTTCGCGCTGGTCATTTTTCCTGGCGGCATCGTTCGCGCCTTCGGACGCCTGGCGAGCGACTACTACGCTTCGCTCGCGGCCCACGGGACGTCCGAGCCGTTCCGCAATCAAATGCTGGACTTCAACGGCCTCAACGATCTGATCGGCACGCCGGAAATGCTCGCTTTGGGCAAGCGTTATGAAGCTTGACCATAGTCACTAAGAAATTGAAGGAATTCGTATGTCGAAACAGTTCGATCTCATCATCAAAAACGTGCGCGTCGTTCGCCCAAAGAAAACCTCGGTTGATTGTCTCGACATCGCCATCAAGGACGGCAAAATCGACCGGCTCGCCCCGGACATCGAGATAGACCAGGCCGAGCACATTTTTGACGGCAAGAACCAGCTCGCTTTTCCTGGCTGCGTCGATGCGCATATGCACATCGGTATCTATTCGCCGCTTGCCGAAGACGCAGTGACGGAAAGCAAGGCCGCGGCGATGGGCGGAGTGACGTCAAGTCTGAACTATATCCGCACCGGCCACTATTATCTTAATCGTGGCGGCCCCTATCGCGACTTCATGCCGGAAGTCTTCAAGCAATCGGACGGCCGCTTCTGGGTCGACTATGGCTATCACGTGGCGCCGATCGAAGCTGCGCATATCGACGAGATGGAGGACCTCGCCCGCGATCACGGCGTCACGTCGTTCAAGATCTTCATGTTCTATGGTGGCTATGGGTTGCACGGACGCTCGTCGCACCAGAACGATTTCCTGATGATCGGTCCGGACGAGTGCTACGACATCGCGCATTTCGAATTCATCATGCGCTCGGCGCAGCGCTTGATGGCAAACTATCCGAAACTAGCGCCGTATATCAGCGTCAGCCTGCATTGCGAGTTCGCCGACATCCTCAATGCCTATACCAAGATTGTCGAGCGCGAAGGCAAGCTCACGGGGCTCGCCGCCTACAGCGCCGCGCGCCCGCCGCACTCCGAGGGACTAGCGATCTGGATCGCATCCTATCTCGCGAACGAAACTAATTGCCTGAACATCAATCTCTTGCACCTAAGTTCGCGCAAGGCGATCGACGCGGCATGGACCATGCAACAGGTCTTCCCGCATGTCGCATTCCGCCGCGAAGTGACGGTCGGCCATTTGCTTCTGGACACGAGCTGCGACTGCGCCGTCCATGCCAAGGTCAATCCGCCGATCCGGCCGCGCGAGGATGTGGAAGCGCTATGGCAGGCCGTACTCGATCGCAAGGTCGACTGGATCGTCAGCGATCACGCCTGCTGCTCGGCAGAGCAGAAATGGTCGAAGGACGATCCGGCCAATATCTGGCTCGCGAAGTCGGGCTTCGGCGGGACCGAATATCTGCTTTCCGGCGTCATCAGCGAAGGCAGCAAACGCGGCATGTCTTACAACCACATGGCGGAATTGCTGAGCTTCAACCCTGCGCAGCGATTTGGCTTGCTCGGCAAGGGCGACATCGGGCTGGGTTATGATGCTGACATTGTGCTCGTCGACCCGCATGCCAGCTTTGTCGTGCGTGCGGCAGAATCGGAATCGCATCAAGGCTATACTCCGTTCGAGGGCGTCGAATTGACCGGCCGGGTCAAGAGCACCTTTCTCCGAGGATCATTGGTTTATGATAGTGGGACGATAGTTGGCCCCCCGAGAGGTAAGTATCTGCGTCGGCCGTTGATGCCGAGATAAGTCAACCGATCCTCTAAGCAGAGGCGCACAAGGACTTCTTCGGCGACAATCGCGCAGGCTCGATCAAAATCTGCTTCCGCTATGAGCTTTGCTCTTACCGGAGCATCAGCCGCATGGCGCCGTGTCGTGGATGCTCGAGATCCTTGGGACTGCCCCCCTCCCCCTGGCTGATTTTCCTCCCCGTTCGTCGTCATGCGTAAATGTGGGTGTGTTCGTGGGTTAGACCGCGCCGGCGGCGAAAAGCCGAGTCTGATCAAAGGGGTCTGGACAGTTCGATGACGTCACCACGATCCCGGTGGTGGAAATGTCCGCTGTGGGTCATCAGCTGCCGCGACATGGTTGGGGCGAAATGTCCGCTTTGGCCACCAAGGGCCTATTGGCGTTTCTCGGTTTTTTTCTGCTCGCTGTTGTCGCCGGACTGCTTCTTCCGAATTAGGACACTGCCGGCTTGAGCTGCCTAAAGGTCGCCAGCCTCTCGTCTACCCATCTGCTCGGCGTGTCCGCTAAGGGTCACCGGCGGACACGACACGATCATATTGGGATGGCCGCTTTAATCCCGAAAGCAGACATCGGGCGCTCATTCTCGAGCGCTTTATAGGGCGTAAGATACGCGCTATGTTATTCTCGTCCTTCGACGAGTAGGCGGCGGCGCTGGCGCGGACGTCGCCAGGAGATAACACACGATGATGAAGTCGCCCGAATCAAAACAAGCCACCTCAAGGCTGCGGCAGGAACTCATCGACGGATCCTATGTCCGCAACGCCTGGTATGTGGCCGCATGGTCCGACGGCCTCCTTGACGGACAGCTCGTCGCCCGCACCGTCATGAACGAGCCCATCGTGCTTTATCGCAAGGCCGATGGCGGCGTTGCGGCTGTCGAGGACCGTTGCGCGCACCGCTTCGCGCCACTCAGTATGGGCAAGATCGTCCGGGGCGACCGCATCCAATGCCCTTATCACGGGCTCGAGTTCGACGGCTCGGGCGCGTGCGTGCATAATCCGCACGGCACCAAGAACATTCCGACGAAGGCACGGGTCAAAAGCTATCCAGCGGTCGAAAAGCACAAGGCCATTTGGGTCTGGATGGGCGATGGACCGGCCGAAAGCGGCAAAATTCCGGACTTCGGCGTTCTCGACAATGTCCCGGAACTCCACACCACCAAGCGCGACAGCATCGTCATTCGCGCCAACTATCAGCTGGTGATCGATAATCTGCTCGACCTCAGCCATACCTCCTATCTGCACGAAGGCATTCTGGGCAATCAGGACACCGTGGATTCAGACATCACGGTTGAGCAAGACGGACACGACGTGGTGGTCAGTCGGCGCGCCGCAAACGCGGCCCCGCCCGGCATGTTCGCACAGTTCTGGCCGGACCATCCGCCCCGCGTGGAAAAGTTCACTCAGATGCGCTGGATGGCGCCGAGCACGCTGCGGCTGGTGACGGGAATCTGCAAGATAGGCGCGCCCGCCGACACCGGCACCGGCTATCACGCGATCCACCTGCTAACGCCGGAGAACGAGCGTTCAACGCACTACTTTTTCACCGCGGTGCGCTTCGGCGTGATGACCACCGACGGGACGCTCAACCGCGACCTGCAGAAAAAGATTGCGGACATGCGCCGCTTTGCGTTCGAAGAACAGGACGCGCCGGTGATCGAGGCGCAGCAAAGAGTCATTGAGACCGCAGACAAGCCGCTCGATCCGGTGATCCTCGCCATCGACGTCGGCCCTGTGCGCTACAAGCGCGTCCTAGGCAAGATGCGCGAAGCCGAGCAGCGGTGAACGGGCTTACCGAAATCTGTCGTGCGAGGCGGGAGGCGACACCATGGCGAATCTTCGTCGCCGACATTTTCTGCAACTGGCGGCCGGCGCCGCCGCGTTGCCGGCCGCGTCACGGAGTGCTCGCGCGCAAACTTATCCGACCCGGCCAGTCAGACTGATCGTTGGCTTTGCAGCGGCTGGCACGACCGACATCGCCGCGCGCCTGATCAGCCAGTGGCTGACGGAACAGCTCGGGCAACAGTTCATCGTCGAGAACCGGCCCGGCGGCGGCAGCAGCGTAGCCGCCGAGTATGTCGTGCGCGCGCCGGGCGACGGCTACACGCTTCTTTTGTCGACGGTGGCGAACGCGATCAACACTACGTTCTATCCGAATCTCGGGTTCGACTTTTTGCGAGATATCGCCCCGGTTGCGAACCTCATCCACGTACCCCTGGTGATGGAGATCAATCCGTCGGTTCCGGCGAAGACCGCTGCCGAATTCATCGCCTATGGCCGGGCTAATCCCGGGAAGATCACGATGGCGTCCAGCGGCGTCGGGACATCGGGCCACATCTCCGGCGAGCTGTTCGGCATGATGAGCGGCGTCAAAATGGTTCACGTGCCGTATCGCGGTAGCGGCCCCGGCCTGGTCGACGTGATCGGCGGGCAATGCCAAGTGATTTTCGACCTGCTGCCCTCATCGGTCGGATATATCAGGTCAGGCAGTCTGCGCGCGCTGGCGGTGACCACTGCACAACGCTCCGATGCGCTGTCGGACGTACCGGTGCTGGCGGACGCTTTGCCAGGCTACGAGGCGAGCGCCTGGATCGGCATCGGCGCCCCCAAGGACACGCCTGTTGAGATCGTCGAAGAGCTCAACCGTGCGATCAATGCCGGCCTTGCCGATCCCGGCCTAAAAGCCCGCTTCGCTGAACTGGGTGGCGCCGTTCTTCCCGGCTCGCCGGAAGATTTCGCCAAGTTCATCGTTGGCGAAACCGAAAAGTGGGGCCGCGTGATCAAGTTCGCAAATATCAAAGGACCGTGACCGCACGCACAATTACGGCCACGAGTCGTCAGCGGCTAGCGGCACGTGCGCGTCCATCCGTAGTACCCCGTGACCCGCAATCGCTCAGACTTGAATACCTTTGCCGCTACTGCTTTTGTCGTCCCTTGACTCGAAGGCGGGCAAATGAGGCTGTCCGCTTTGCATCCGAGGGCGGACTCGACGGCGTCCGAGTGGCGCGTCCGCTAAGGGCCAAAAGCTGACATCGTTTCGGCTAGGTTCACGCCCAGCCTTTACATGCCGGCGTTGATATCGGTTTGTACTGCTGCGGCGTTTGCCGCGTCGTTTTGCGCTTCCGCCGCGGCATTGCTGGCATCCATATCTTGGAGGGACTGGTCCATCTGCTGGATGGCCTGGTCCGACGCGTCGATGCCCGCCTGTGACTGACTGTTATCGACGTTGACCGCGGGCGAGTCATAGGACGGCGAGTACGAGGAGTCGTACGAAGATCCGTGAGATGCAGATTCTCTCGCCGCGTTTGGGACAATCTGGACGTACTGTGGCGGCAGCGAACCGCCGAGCATCCCCTGGATGAATTGCCCAATATCAAAGTAGTGTTGAGCCGCGAGCTGGCGTGCCGCGACACGGACAGCGGGACGTGCCTGCGAAACGTGCGCTGTTGCCGCGAGCTTATGGACCGGTAGGTTGGCAGCCGTTGCGGCACCTCCATTCAACGCGAGCGAGACAACAATGAGTCCAAATGAGACTAGCGATTTGGTGAAGAGCGATTTCATGGCCAACTCCTTTTGTTTGGCAATAAGGCCAGAGGAGAATCCCCGAACGCTAGTTGGAAACGTAAAGACGCTTGGATTGAGGGCCAATGTCCGGCAGATTAAATTGGGTTTAGATCGGTGACCCAATACCGTTCCTACACGTTCATATACGGATAGCTTTTCCGCTGTAGGTGCGCCACCTGCGGCTTAACTCTCGAAGAGACGACAATGAGGCGCGTCGTTCCGTCATGAAGGAGTTGATCCATCAATACGGCGCTTGGATCGTGTTCGCGCTTGTGTTTCTGGAATCGATTGGTCTGCCGCTGCCGGGAGAAGCGATCCTGGTAAGCGCTGCGATTTTCGCCGGGACGACGCAAGAACTTGGCATCGCCCTCGTTCTTCTCTCCGCCGTGTTGGGGGCGATACTGGGCAGCACCGTCAGCTTCTGGATCGGCGATCGGTACGGGTATCCGATACTGCTTCGCTACGGCTCCTACGTCGGACTGACCGAAACAAGAATAAAGATCGCCCAGTATCTGTTTCGGCGTCAGGGAATGATGGTTGTCTTCATTGCTCGCTTTGTAGCTGTGTTGCGATCGGTCATCGGGTTCATTGCGGGAGCAAACCGGATGCCGTTCGTCAACTTCATGATTGCCAACGGCGCGGGTGCGGCGGCCTGGGCAATGTTCTACGGGCTTGGCGCGTATTTTCTCGGCAAAGGTGCCGAGAAATTTGCACGACCATTCGCGATGGCGCTGGCCGTGGTCGGGGGCATCGTGGTGGTCTCGATGATCCTTTATTGGCGACGCAAGGAACAGGAGCTTGCGGCTGCGGCCGAGCAAGACATTCCCGGGCCGTTGGCGGAACAGTCGGGTAGGTAGCTGCCGCGCCGGTCTAGTTCTTGGCGTCTGCTTTTCGTCCAAAAGCTGCCGCGAACGTCGCGGGCCGGCGTGTCTGCCTTACCCCCGAACGCGGACTCTAGTTCATCTTCGGTGGGCGTTTGCTAAGGGCCATGCAGACGGTCCCGGCCAATTCAATTCTGATCAGGAGTCGCCGCCACGCCGGTCCAGAGTGAGTAATTTTGCTCAGACACTATCAAGCGAGCGGGTCAAGGCTATCCAAAACTCGCACTAAATCCTTGAACCGGGTTTCAACGCCCGCTGGCCATGCTGGTACAAAGGCGATGTTGAAGAACCAAAACACCAATATAGTCGTGTGCCCATCCGAGGCTCGCGGCTGGATACAAATCCTCGCCCGCTACCGTGCCCCGAGCCCTGCGCGCAGTATCATTGAACTCGTCGTGACAGCCGGGCCGCTTGTTCTGCCGTCGGCGTGCGCCCTAGATGATGCTGAGCTCTCTTAAGGCATCGCGAAGAGGAGTACCGCGATGGTCGCCAGGATTACGATAGCCGCCGCAATATGTACGATTGCTGCAAAGTACTCGTATCTGATTGTCTGTTCGTGATGTTCCATGTGCGAACGCCGGCAGCGCTGGCAAAAAGAGCCCCAGCATTGTCGCCAGGGCGAGGCTCCCACCACGAGAGATCAAAGCGCCAGTGCTGGCACGCGCATGTGTCAGGAGTGGAGGTTGGCCGCGCCAGTACGACAGCCCGATTAAAAATATATCTGAGTCGCGATCGGCTCGCAGTGAAAATACACGGGGCACGCGGATGCCGCCTCGCGATATTTTGTCGCGCAGCCGCCTAGGGATGTAATGCGTTTGTTGGTCTTCGACATGCCGCAATGTCCGCTTTTGAACCCAAGCAGACATAGGGACTTTTGAGACGATATGAAGCGACTTCGTAAGGAAACTTGGAGAAACGAGTTCCGCGCGCGCTATGCCGCCATTTGGTGTTATTGCCATCCCCGACCACGATCAGATCACTCGCTGTCGAACACGAACGTCATATCGTGCATCTTCTGCGTCGGGAGATTCGGATGGTCAATGTGTATTTGACGGATGTTCATGTTACCTGCACGTGTATCGGCTTCCGCCGCTTTAGGCGGAAAGAAAAACTGCTTCACTCCTAGCCCGATAAGCAAAACACCGACTACAGCGATGACGTGATGCTTGCGCATTGCAAACCTCCATCCCTCACAACCACACTATACACGATGGAATCCATAACAATGTGACAGCCAGCACAGCACGCCGACGGAACTTCGCTCGGTTCCGTCAGCGTGAAGGGGGCGGCGATCGACCAGCGAGCGATTAGCGCCTATTGAGAAATAGAACAGACGGCGGGCTGCCCATTTAGGCCGCCAAAATCAACAAAGATCCATTGCCACGCCTCGGGCGTGACGCACACATTCTCCATAGCGGCGTGGATCGCCGGAACGCTCGGATAGCCGACAGACCGCCAGGCCCAATTCGGCGTTATCCTCGCACTTTGGGTCGAGAATGCGAAGCCGGCAGGGTCTTGCATGGCGCCCAGAAAAAAGTATCCGGCGGCACCGAGAATGCTGAGTGCGAAACATGCCGTTAGAAAAGCACGCATAACTGAACCTCTACGTGGTGCTTTGACTGTGCTGATATGTCGGTGGCGGCGACGCTGTGTTGGCTATTGAAGCATTCTCTTCTTCGAGCCAAAGACTGTGGTGCTCTTTTGCCCAATTGAGATCTACGCTTCCCTCCCCCATCGCCTCGAAGGCGCCCTCCATTCCGATTGTTCCGATATAAATGTGGGCAAGAATCGCGGCCAAGAAGAGAACGGCAATGACGCTATGTGCCATTTGGGCGAGCTGCATGCCGAAAATGGCTGTGACGTAGAACGGGAAAATGAGGAGATAGCCGCTGACGGCTATCGCAGCCCCGGCCAAAACAACCATCCAGAAGACAGCTTTTTGCCCAGCATTGAAGCGGTAGGCAGGCGGATGATCGTGTCCGACGATACCGCCGCCACGCTTGATCCATTCGATATCGACACGGTTTGGTATGTTTCCGCGCAGCCATATGAAAAAGATAAATATGATCCCCAATGTAAAGGGGAAGCTGAGAAAGTTGTGGGCATATTTGACAGCGCGTGACCAGATCGAGAACGCGTCGGGTCCGATCAAAGGAAGCAGCAGTTCCTTGCCGAACGTAATATTGAGGCCGGACAAAGCCAGAATGATGAAGCACGTCGCCGTCATCCAATGCACAAACCGTTCGAGGCCGCTAAACCGTGTAACAGTCACCCCAGAGCGGCCGGACTCGAGCTTCACACGACCGCGAACGAGATAGAAAACGGCCAGCAGAGCGGTCATTCCCAGTACGGCGATGGCGCCGATCCAATGGAGCCACACCTCGTGAAATGTGCGCCAGGTTCGGCCCATAGGCTGTTCGATCGTGTATGACTTCACATCAGGGATCGAACCAAGACCATGAATCCGGCCGAATTCCCGAAGGAGTTGTTGTTCCTGAACAGCATTTGCGTTGGGATCGGTGGGACTGGGCTGCTGAGCGACGGCTAAGGTCGCCAAAAAATTAACCCCGATAAATACGGCGACGATTATCGCTGCAGTCCACACACGCAGAGCGGCGCATCGCATCAATAAACTCCTCGAATATCGGCGCCCTTTCGCCATCACAGAGTATCTATGTCGCTAGGGTGTCGTGATACGCCGTTCCCCATCCCCACGCGCCCGATCCGTATCCGCGTTTCGCGACACGTTCCTTGTAGATCTCCGCGATGATCTCACCATCGCCGGCGAGCAGAGATTTGGTGGAACACATCTCGGCGCACAGCGGTAGCTTGCCCTCGGACAGCCGATTGGCGCCGTATTTTTCAAATTGAATGAGGGAATTGTCGGGCTCGGGACCTCCGGTGCAGTAGGTGCACTTATCCATTTTTCCGCGTGAGCCGAAATTGCCGACGCGCGGATATTGGGGCGCGCCGAAGGGGCATGCGTAGAAGCAATAGCCGCATCCAATACATTGATCCTTGGAATGCAAAACGACACCATCGGCTGTCGTGTAGAAACAGCTCACCGGGCACACGGCCGCGCAAGGCGCGTCGGTGCAGTGCATGCAAGCCATTGAGACCGAACGCTCGCCCGGCTTGCCGTCGTTGATGGTTACAACACGCCTCCGATTGATGCCCCAAGGCACTTCGTTCTCATTCTTGCAGGCGGTCACGCAGGCATTGCACTCGATGCAACGGTCGGCGTCACAGAGAAACTTCATCCGGGCCATGCGATTCTCCTCTACGCCGCCCGGACCTGGCAAAGCGTCACTTTTGGCTCTTGCATGCCGGTCGCGGGATCGTAGCCATAACTTGTTATGGTGTTCGCGCTCTCGCCCAGCACGATCGGATCAATGCCGGTGGGATAGTTCGGTCGGAGATCCTTGCCTTCGAACCAGCCGCCGAAGTGATAAGGCATCCATACGACGCCCTTGCCGACACGCTCGGTGACCAGAGCCTTGACCTTCGCCTTGGAATTGTTTTCGGCGCCGGTGACCCAAACCCAGGCACCATCGCGGATGCCGCGCTCGGAGGCGTCGGCCGGATTTATTTCGACGAACATGTCTTGCTGCAATTCCGCGAGCCATTTGTTCGATCGGGTTTCGTCACCGCCGCCCTCATATTCTACGAGCCGGCCGGAACTGAAGATCAGCGGAAACGCTTGTGCAACGCCGCGATCGACGGCTGATTTCTGCACCGAGAAACCAACGTTCGGCAATCGAAATTGCTTGGCGTCGGGCAGTGTCGGATACTTTGCGACAAGCTCAACACGTGGGCTGTAGATCGGCTCGCGGTGAACTGGAATTGGGTCCGGCAACCCGAACGCATTCATGCGGGCCTTGGCGTTGCCGTAGGGCACGCAGCCGTGCTTAAGGGCGACGCGCTGAATGCCACCGGAAAGATCGGTCGACCACGAGACCGTGCCTAGATTATCGCCACCGACTTTTTGGATGACGGCAAGCTCGCCCGGACTCAGCTCGGCATCCCAGCCGAGCTTCTGTAGGACGGCGTAGGTGAACTCCGGATAGCCGTCTTTAATCTCAGAGCCTTTGGAGTAGGAACCCTCCGCGAGCAAGTTGACGCCATCGCGTTCAACGCCGAAGCGCGCGCGAAAGGTCCCGCCGCCGTCCATGACGCTGAGGTTCGTGTTGTAGAGAAGCGGCGTCCCAGGGTGCTTTACGTCTGGCGAACCCCAGCAGGGCCAAGGCAGCCCATAGTAGTCTCCCTTGGCGGGCCCCTGGGTCGCTCGCATGGTCACCAGATCAAAATCCTTCTGGTTCGCCATGTGCATTTTCAAGCGCTCGGGTGATTGACCGCAATAGCCCGTCGACCAGCTGCCCCGGTTGATTTCGCGCAAGATGTCCTCGGGCACCGGCCGATCGTCCTCGATCGCAATGTTCTTAAACAGCTTGTCGGCAAAGCCCAGCTGTTTCGCCATCAAGTAGATGACCTGATAATCGTCCTTGCTCTCGAAAATCGGTTTGACGATCTGCTCGCCCCATTGCAGCGAGCGATTGGAGGCGACGCGGGAGCCGGAACTCTCAAAAGCCGTGCAAACAGGTAGAAGATACATCCCGTCTTTGCGCCCGGCTTCGACTGCGTGCGAAGTCCAGGTTGTCGGATGTGGGTCGGCGACCACCAGAAGATCGAGCGCGGCCAGCCCCTTCATCGATTCCGGCACGCGCGTGATGCTGTTACTGGCGTGCCCCTGCACGAACATGGCGCGCACGCGGTCTTTCTGGTCGATTTGATCCTTGGGCAACGTCACGGCATCAAACCAGCGCGTGAGCGGAATGCCGGACGTCTCCATGATTTTCTTGGAGTCGAATCGCGACTGAAGCCAGTCGTAGTCGGTCTCCCACACCCGCGACCAATGTCGCCATGCGGCTTCAGTGAGGCCGTAATAGAACGGGAGCGTTACGATATCGAGGCCGACATCGGTGGCGCCTTGCACGTTGTCATGGCCGCGGAAAATGTTTGCGCCCATGCCGGGTCCGCCGACATTGCCGGTGAGCAGAAGTGCCATGCAGCTCGTTCGCACATTGGCCGTTCCGACGGTGTGTTGCGTTTGGCCCATGCACCAAATCAGCGTCGCGGGCTTTTGGGTGGCGAACATTTCCGCCACGCGGCGGAGCTGTTCCCCGGGAACGCCGCTCACACGCTCAACTTCGTCGGGCGTCCATTTCTCAATTTCTTTCTTGGCATCCTCAAAGCCATAGACGCGTTGCTGGATGAACTCTTTGTCCTCCCATCCGTTCTGCAGGATGTGCCACATCATGCCGTAGAGAACGGGAATATCGGTTCCCGGACGGAGCCTCACATATTCCGTCGCATGCGCGGCGGTTCGCGTCAGCCTGGGATCGACGACAATGAAGTTAGCGCGATTGAGTTCGGCGCCTTCGAGCAGATGCTGGAGCGAGACCGGATGCGCCTCTGCCGGATTGCCGCCCCAGATCAATATTGTTTTGGAGTTGCGAATATCGTTGTAGCTGTTCGTCATCGCGCCATAGCCCCAGACATTCGCCACACCGGTGACGGTCGTGGAATGGCAGATGCGGGCTTGATGGTCAGTGTTGTTAGTGCCCCAGAACGCGCCGAATTTTCGGAAAAGATATGAGGCCTCGTTCGTCATCTTGGCGGAGCCGAGCCAATAAACGGAATCCGGGCCCGATTGGTCGCGTATCTCTGAAATCTTCGCAACGATCTCGCTGATCGCTTGATCCCATGAAAGCCGGCTCCACTCGCCATTGGTCATTTTCATAGGATATTTGAGTCTGCGCTCGCCGGAGACGAGCTCTCGGACGGACGCGCCCTTGGCACAATGCGACCCGCGATTAATGGGACTGTCCCAACTTGGCTCCTGTCCGATCCAAACGCCGTTGGCCACTTCGGCGGTGACAGTGCAGCCGACCGAACAATGGGTGCAGACGCTTTTTCGTATGACGACCTCGCTACCGGCGGGCGGCGGCGGGCCGGCCTGTGCTTGGCGCACGGAACCAAGAGGAAGTGCGCCTAAGGCGGCGAGGCTGCCACCTGCAAGACCGGCGCGGCGCAAAAACGCGCGGCGGTCGAAGCCGGAATGGTCGGAGGGCATTGCGGTTCCCAGACCGCGGGGTGACTGACGCTCTGCTCGTTTGATCAGCACGGCGCGGAGACTCACTCTGCCGGGTATCGATTCACGCGATAAAAGGATTGGACGTCTCGAGAATTTGCCTGATAGCGGGCTTTTCTCTTCTCGTCGGCAGGCTCGTCGGCGGCTAGCGCTTCCAGTGGCAAACTCGAGGCGCCCACAGCAAGACCGACGCCGGTCGTCATTCGTCGAAGAAAGTCGCGCCGCTCGATACCTTTGTCCTGCTCTTTCATCGCGACTTCTCCCAATTATACAGGGTCGCACGCGCGAACGATAAATTATGCACCTGAGCCTTCGAAAGTTCCATAGGGAACCGTTCGGCAGGTGAGCACTTCACGAAACTGTTAGGCGGCACCACCGGCACTTTTTCCTTCCGAAGCTCCTGAGCTGGTGTCACGCACGACGTTTCCAGGGCCCCGAGAAATTACGATTTGAAGTGCTCGTATGCATCACGCTCGATGCCCATGAAGATGCGACCGATCATGCCGACCGACTGATAAAATTTAGCGCTCTTTGCCTGCTCAAGGTCAGTGAAAAAACGCCCCATCCACGGTCTAACATGCCTTTCAAAGAGCATATGACCGGCGTCTATCGGACAACTAAAACGTCCTTCTATCAGTCCAGCCATAACCTCGCACACAATTGCCGCGTGGTCTTCCGGCTCGGGCTCGTGCTCTGCCCGGACAATGCCCAGCCCGGACAGATCGTCTCTCAGTCTTGCAAGAGGACGCTCGTTCAGGAATCCGCTCATATAGTAGGAACCGTAAGGCAACAGTTCACCGCGACCGACACCGACGAACAAATTGAAATATTCACGCTCGGTCGAGGTTTCGGTCGTCACCGCTGCTGCATGGGCCAGCGCGCCGTGCGCGGCGCCGAGCGGCGAAGGATCGTCTGAGATCCGGGCAAGGTCAGCGAGCAGCTTGGCGTCGGGCGGTCGGCGAAGCAGGACCGAGAGAAGCGCATATTCTCTCGCCCGAGCTGCGTCCATGTCGTCAATGGTGAATGTCATTCCTGGTGCTTGATCGCAGAGCCGCTCGTCATCTCACACATCATTCTGCCTACGGTCTTCGGGCTTGGCCACCGAACTGGTTTGCCCGTCCTCGGCAGGCGCTGGATGAATTTTGATGTCCGGCCCGGCGACCTGCGCCACATTATCCAACGTTTGTTGCGACACTGGCTGCTGCTCCGGAACATTTTGGCTCTCAGTTGACCTGCCTGAGGAGAGTGCGGCCACCATTCGCTGGATATTCTGCGATGGATCAAGCAATCCAAATCCAGGAATGTTCTGAGGTTTATTGAAATCCCACTGGTTCTCGGCAATTCCAACGAAGTCGCGAATGGCCGGATCGGTTGCCCATGCCTGCCGAAGCGCTGCGTGCTTGAGGCCGTCAGGAACGCCGGGTTTGAGAAACGCGCGGATGTCAGTCGTTGCAGTAATCGAATCGATAGCTGGTAGAGTCTCTAAAAAGGACATCGCATCATCACCAGACTGCTCCGCAGTTTTTGCGTCCTTGCCGGTTTGTTCAATATTCGCAGCGGTATTTGCGGTGCTGGAATTCGCGGCCCGCGCGATGCGAGGCGATAGCCTCAATATTCTCCTGAGACGGCCGCTAAGACTTCCCATGCGCAATCCTCACCGGCGCGGCCATGGCTTCGAGATTGGCGCGGTCCCGTTGACGCTTGAAAAACGGGCGATCGACGTGATGTTCGGCGACGAACCGGGCGACGATGTTTCGAATAGCGTCGGGCATCGGAAGAGCTTCCACGAGATTTCCGGCATTTTCACTATAGGCCTCACCTTCACCAGGATCGGCTGTCGCAGCGCTAATTTCGTACGGACGCCCTGCATCACCGGTCGGCTGGAGCGCCACCCAAAGTAACGGAGCATCGTCACACAGATTGTCCCGATACCCTGCGCTGTCGGTCCGGTAGAGCAAAATCTCGACCACACCGACGTAGAAGGCGGTGCGGTCGGCCTCCGTTTCAAGCATTGTCCATGGCGGCGTGTCCGGCACGCCGGGCAGTACGGCTGACGGACGCCAGACAAATTCCGCCCATGCAGTCGTCGCCCGACGGCGCTCGACGATGATGCCAACTGGAACCCGAACAAGCGGCTGGATACGGCTCATGCCATTTTTCTCGGCGTGCGAAGAGGTAATCCCGTCACCAAGTTTTGCGGCTTCAACCGCAATTCGCCGTCAGGCGTCATAGCCAAGATCAGATAAACCGGCTCGTCCATCATCCGCTCGATCACAGCGCCTGCGTCGCCGAACGTCAACCGGAACAAGCCGACGATACGCGCCTCCGTCGTCTCATCAATCGACTGGTCTCGCCATAATGCGTCGCCGATTTTGGTGCCATCGGCATCCAGTCCAACATACCACGAAAAGGCCACCGAGCGGAACTCGGCTACCGGCTTCACATCCACGTCGATCAGCAGAAGATGCGCGATCCATCGCGCAATGACGTCACCGAGCGCAGCTATGCCCCGCCGTTGCGCGGTCAGATCGAGCGCAAAATCGAACTGGTCGCTTCGGTGCCAATAGTCGACTGCGTTGTCTGAAGAGAGGACCTCGATATTCGGGCCAAACACCGCGACGAGGGGCGAACTCTCCGACGCGGCAATATGTTCCCGATCCGCGGCGAGCAGAGAGCCTTCGTGGACGGTCATCCGCTGTGGCCTGAAAAACAATTCGGCCGCGCGCGGAACGAGCGCGTCATCACATTGATCGAGAATGTTGCGCAAAATGAGTTGGACAAGATGGTCAAGAAAGATCGGGGGAATGGCCGCCTTCCGAGACGCAAAGGCGATATACGCCGCCTCAAGCGATCCACTCCGGCTCAATTGATCGCGAAAGGCGATCAGGTGATGCCAGTTCTCCCGCGCATCGGCATCGGCGACGGCATCAATTTCTGCTTTATTGACCGGACGCCAAGGATCCGACAGCAGCGCCGCGTGCAAGACGCGTTCTGCGGCGCAG
>Ga0210388_10000733_pt1 | contig 26208 bp, 27 predicted proteins | sample IncBWC19OmetaG_FD_155485 | JGI IMG/M metagenome (GOLD analysis project Ga0210388, IMG submission 155485) | Forest soil microbial communities from Barre Woods Harvard Forest LTER site, Petersham, Massachusetts, United States - Inc-BW-C-19-O ...
ACGGCCGGTGTACTCCCGATGCTCGGCATTGCGCCAGTGCTCGGCCGCAGCTTCGGCGCCGATGAGGACCAGCCCGGCCACGCTCACTATGCCCTGCTCAGCTACTCCCTTTGGCAAAGCCAGTTTGGAGGCGACCCGAACATCGTATCGAAACCGATTCAGCTCGACGGAGAAACGTACAGTGTAGTGGGTGTTCTGCCCAAGCAATTTTCTCTTGGCGGCAAACAGGACTTGTGGACTCCCCTTGGTCTGGATCGCGCGAGACCTGGCGGCCGCGGCTCTCATTATCTGCACGTCGTTGCACGCCTCAAGCCGGGCGTGGACGCTCGGCAGGCTTCCCTGGCGTTGACGCGGTTCGCAGACGATCTCCGCCGCGCGTATCCGGGCAACTACGGCCACGGACCGGAGAAGAATTTCGATATGTACATGGTGCCCGTGAAGGAGCAACTCGTCAGCAGGCTTCGGCCGGCTCTCTTTGTGCTGTTGGGTGCCGTAGCCTTCGTGCTTCTCATTGCCTGCGCCAACGTTGCCAATCTCTTGCTCGCGCGTGCTTCCACACGCGAAAAAGAACTTGCCATTCGAGCCGCATTGGGAGCGGGACGCGCCCGCCTCGTGAGGCAATTGCTCACCGAAAGCCTGATCTTAGGGTTTGCCGGCGGATTGCTGGGGCTGGTGCTCGCCTATTGGGGCGTTGGCGCCCTCCGCGCGCTTGCTCCGGCGAACACTCCGCGCATGGACGAAGTGCATATCGACCCTCTGGTGCTTGCGTTTACGTTCGGCGTTTCGCTGTTAACCGGGCTGTTCTTCGGCCTGGCGCCGGCATGGCAGGTCGCACGAACCGATCTGCGCGAAACGCTGAACGAAGCTGGTCGCGGCACTTCGGCTGCGGGAGGAAGCCTCAACCTGCGCGCTTCGCTTGTCGTTTCAGAGCTTGCCTTGGCGGTGTTGCTGCTGGTCGGCGCAGGCCTCTTGATTCGCAGCTTTAACCGTCTCCTAGACGTCTCTCCCGGCTTCCAATCGCAACACTTGCTCACGATGGAGCTTACCCTGCCAGAGAAAACCTACCCGGACGGCGCGCCGGTGCAAAACTTCTATGCGCAGCTAGTAGCGAGTGTGAAAACGGTTCCCGGGATCCAAGCCGCCGGCGCCGTTTCGCAGATGCCGCTTACCGATTCCTATACTTCCGGCTCCGTGTTCTTCGAAGATACTTCGATTCCCGATATCCCGAAACTGCCGGAGTTGGGCAATCTTCCGTATATGGAAATCGACCAACGCGCGGCTACACCAGAATATTTTCAAGCCATGGAGATTCCGCTCGTCCGGGGTCGGCTGCCGAGCGATGCGGATGACGGGAGCGCCGCCCTGGTCGCCGTGGTGGATACGAATTTTGCTCGCCGCTTTTGGCCGCAACGGGATGCCGTCGGGCAGCGCGTGGCCATTGATAGCATACCCAACGTCACGCCGCGGGCGCCGCGCTGGCGCACCATCGTGGGCGTGGTCGGACACGTGAAGCACTATTCGCTCGACGTGGAAGGCCGGGAACAGATTTACGTCCCGCACCGGCAGCCGCTTTTTGGAGTTTTCACTCCTCGCGATATGACCCTCGCCGTGCGCACTTCAATGGATCCGGCCAGTGTAACCAGCGCGATCCGCGAGCAGGTCTTCGCCATCGACAAGGGCCTCCCGCTCTATAACATCGCCACCATGGATCAGCTCGTCGCGAATTCCGTGGCCCAGTCTCGGCTGAACCTTTCTCTCCTGGTTGCCTTTGCTGTGCTGGCCCTGGCGCTCGCGGCCGTCGGTGTGTACGGGGTGATGGCCTATGCCGTGACCCAGCGCACGCAGGAATTCGGCATCCGCATGGCGCTTGGTGCGTCTCCCGCGGACGTATTGAAACAAGTGTTCCTCGAAGGAGGCCGGCTGGCCGCCTTGGGGCTGGGCCTCGGACTGATTGCGGCGCTCGCACTCACGCGCTTGATGGCCAGCATGCTTTACGGCGTGAAGCCGAATGATCCGCTGAGCCTTGGCGTAGCCGCCGCGATTCTCGCAGTCGTCGCGTTTGCCGCGTGCTATATCCCCGCGCGTCGCGCTACGCTCGTCGATCCCCTGGTAGCCTTGCGCTACGAATAACCCGTAGTTTTTCGACCACACGGATCTCACTCGGCGTGAACGATTTTCTGCCGGCTCACGTTTTGTCCGTCGTCGCCCTTCAATTTGCTGAAAATGACGGTGGACAAAACCGTGAACACGCCAAGCACCAGCAAAGCCTGGTGAACTCCGTGAATCATTTCCGCCGGGTTCGAACGAACACGAGGAACGAAAAAAGCCGTGGCCAATCCCGCCGTTGCGACACCAAAACTGATGGACATTTGCTGCATCGTGCTGGCGATCGAGCTCGCGCTGCTGGTCTCTTCTTCGGTGACGTCGGCATAGACCAGCGTGTTCATGCTCGTGTACTGCAGCGAGGTGAAGGCTCCATAGCAAAACGCCTGAATCACAATGACCCACACGGGCGTGTGCAGCCCGATGGTGGCAAACAGCAGCAGAAGAAGACCGAGGATCACCGTATTGGAGACCAGCACGCCGCGGTAGCCTATGCGGCTCAAAATTTTCGGCAGCAGGAACTTCGTGCTCATGGAAGCGAGAGCCTGCGGCATGATCAGCAACCCGGATTGAATTGGCGTGAATCCCAGCCCTACTTGGTAAAGAAGCGGCAGGAGAAATGGCACTCCGCCGATACCCAGCCGCGTGACAAAGCCGCCGGTCACCGCCGCGCTGAATGTCGGAATGCGGAATAGACTCAGCCGCAGCAGGGGAAAATCGATCCGGCTGGCATGAAGCAGATAGCCGCCAATCAGCGCCAGGGAAATCGTCAGCAGTCCTAGAATTTCGCCCGCGCCCAGCTCATGTTCGCCGAAGATCTCCAGCACGTAAGACAGCAGCGCAACGCCGGAACCAAACAGGATGAGTCCCACAATATCGAGCGGGTTGGTCTTTTCCTCGCGGTAGTCGGGCAGGTGGAGATAGACCATCAACAAGCCAATAAGCCCGATTGGAATATTCACGAAAAAGATGAATCGCCAGTGCAGATATCCGACGATCAGGCCGCCGGCGATCGGTCCTAGCATGGGTCCAATCAGTGCTGGAATGGCAACAAAGCTCATGACGCTGACAAGCTCGGATTTCAGAAATGTGCGAACCAGCGTGAGCCGGCCCACTGGAACCATCATGGCGCCGCCGCCCCCTTGCAGAACGCGGCAAGCCACCAGCCAATGAATGTTGCTCGATACCCCGCAGAGAAAGGATCCGAGCGTGAAAAGCCCGATAGCCGATGCAAACACCCGCCGCGTTCCGAAGCGGTCCGCCATCCACCCGCTGATGGGAATAAAAACCGCCAGACTCAGCGTGTAACTCGCTAGCACGGACTTCATGCTGAGCGGCGTCACCTTGAGCGCCTCCGAAATGGCCGGCACCGCTGTGTTCAGAATCGTGGTGTCCAGCGACTCCATGAAAAACGCCACGGCCACCAGCCACGGCAGGAGCTTCCTGCTCGAAGCGGACGGCGCGGCTGGAATCGAAGGCGAATTGGTCGAATTGACGGGGCTTATGGCCATGGGGTCAAAGAATTACTGTACTAACGAATGGAAAGATTTGCTCGAATTCGCCCGCGACAACGCCAAATCGCCCGCACCTGCTCACTTTGGCCTACGTTCGCCGGGTTTGGTCCGCCCCATTGGTAATCATTTGCACAAAGGCCGACGGCCAGACCTTTTCCTTCGCCTCTTTCTTGCTACGATGAAAAGACCCTAGGACATAGCTTCTTTTTGGAGTTGGAACGAAGCGCTCGGACGAGAGCGGGCGCCGTTCGCTTAGATCATGTCGCCATGGACGGCGACCGAGGAGTCTGGCGTGAAAACGGCATCTTTTTGTCTGGCAATGACTTATCTCGCATCGACCGGCATGCTCAGCATTCTCGCCGCGCCGGCGTTCGCCCAGGTGCCCCCCGCGGCAATCCCGCAAACTCAGGGTGCTTCAACCCAAGCCGCGGCGGCTTCCTCACCCGCCTCACCCAGCACCGTTTCCCGCACTACCAAAGCCGTGAACTATCGCCGCGCTGGCGGAACGACCAAGGTTGGTTTTCTGGGTACCGAACTCATGCAAGGCGCTTCCGGCGAAGCCAAAGTTGACAGCAAAAGCAACCGCATGGACATCGAAGCTAAATTCTCCGGCCTCGACGACGCCACCAAATTTGGTCTCGAGTATCTGACTTATGTTCTCTGGGCCGTTTCCCCGCAAGGCCGCGCCGTGAACCTCGGTGAACTTTCCCTAAAAAACGGCAGCGGCCAGGTAAAAGCCATCTCCGACATGCAGACCTTTGGCATGATCGTCACCGCCGAGCCGTATTTTGCCGTCACGCAGCCCGGCAACATGGTGGTCCTCGAAAATGTTCTTGGTCCCGCCACGCAGGGTAAAGTCGAAAACATTGACGCCCAATACGAATTGCTCGGACGCGGCATCTATTCTTCTTCGAACACCAAAATCGAAAACGCCATCTTCGGCATCGACCGCAAAACTCCGATCGAGCTGTTCGAGGCGCGCAACGCTGTTCGCATCGCTCGCATCGCCCAAGCCGACAAATACGCCGCCGCTTCGCTCGCCAAAGCCGAACAGCAGCTGAAAAACACCGAAGAAGTCTACAGCCGCAAGAACGAGAAAAAATCCGTCGAAGCCGCAGCCCGCGAAGTCGTTGAAACAGCGGAAGAAGCGCGCGTCATGGCAGTAAAACAAAAAGCCGAACAAGATGCGCAAGCCAAAGCCGCAGCCGATAAAAAAGGCGCCGAAGAGCAAGCCGCCGCGGAAATAAAACGGCGACAGGATGCGGATCGGGCTCGCGCCGAAGCCGAAGCCGCCAAAGCCGAAGCCGTTAGAATGAAGCAGGAAGCGGAAAAGGCCGCTGCGGACGCCGCGCGCCAAAAACAGGAAGCCGAGCAAGCCACGGCCGCCGCTGTAGTGCAGCAGCAAGCCGCGCAAGCAGCTGCCGAACAAGCGGCGCGAGACAAGGCTGCTGCAATCGATCAACAGCGAGCCGCGGAAGCCGAAGCCGAAAAAGCGCGCCAAGCCGCCGCAAGAGCCGAAGCAGAAAAATCGGAACTGCGCGCGCAACTCTTGAATCAGCTCAATTCCATTTTGCAAACGCGCGATTCCGCGCGCGGCCTGATTGTCAATATGTCGGACGTGCTCTTTGACACTGGCAGCTACACGCTCAAGCCGGGCGCGAGAGAAAAACTGGCAAAAATTTCAGGAATTCTGCTCGCGCATCCTGGTCTGACTTTGCAAATTGAAGGCCACACCGACAGCGTGGGCACCGATGACTTCAATCAGCAACTCTCTGAACGCCGCGCGGATTCCGTACGCGATTTTCTCGCCGAGCAGGGAGTTCCCGCATCTTCCATTACCGCGCGCGGCTTTGGAAAAACGCAGCCTGTCGCAACGAATGACACTATCGACGGCCGTCAACGGAATCGCCGCGTGGAACTCGTCGTCAACGGTGCGGCCATCGGCAACGCCGCCGCTTTGAGCACCGTCACAAATCAGTAGCCAACATCTTTCCGCGCTGGTAGGTTTTTCGCGCTTCGCTCGAACGTTCGAGCGCTTGCTTTTCGCGCGGGCCAGTCTCGAATTTCTTCAGCTCCGATAACTCCCTCCACCCCCGTTTAAGCTCGCGACAAATTGACGGGCTGCGGCATAATCCGCTACGGTATTTGTGGAACTGCGTTTCACAAAGTCGATTCGATCCTTTTGAAGGCAGAGGTCATTGATGTTCCTCTTTCACTTGGCGCTCGCTTTTCCTGCGTGGAGACCTCACTTTTCGTTTCTTGAAAATCCGCTGGCCAACGAGATGATGGTTTTGCGCTGGCTGCATATTATCTTCGGCATCATGTGGATCGGCCTGCTGTACTTCTTCAACCTGGTTCTGACGCCGGCAATGAAACAAGTTGATCCAGCGGCGCGCCTGAAAATCTATCCCGCGCTGATGTCCCGAGCGATGGGCTGGTTTCGCTCCTCCGCTCTGGTGACCGTCCTCGTGGGACTTCGCTATTTTCAGCTGCATCTCTCTGCAGACGCGGATCGTGCGGGCCGTCATGCCCTGGCCGTTCAGTGGCTCGGATGGTGGCTGCTCGTTTGGGTCGTCGCCTATATTTTCATTTACGCCTTGCAACTCCCCACAAAAGGATTTCTGGATAGTCCGTGGGTGCGCGGCGTGGGAATCGCGATAGTGGTGGTCGCCGCGTCGTGGCTCGCGATGGCTTTGAACGGCGGAGCGAATGTTTCTAATGCCCATTTGGCAATCAGCGTCGGCGGGGGACTCGGTCTCGTCATGCTGCTCAACACCTGGGGCGTGGTGTGGCGCGTGCAGAAAAAGCTGATCAAGTGGGCGCGAGCGAGCGCGGAACAAGGTGTGCCGATGCCGCCCGAAGCCGAGCGCATGATGCGCTGGGGCTTTCTGACCGCGCGGGCTTCGTTTTGGCTATCATTCCCCATGCTATTTTTCATGGCCGCCGCGAGCCACTATCCTTTCCTGAGCACGATTGCCCGCTGAAACAGAATGAAGCAATCATGGAGCTGAAGTTTGGGTGCGAGTTTGATACACCTTCGGGGAGAATGGTTTACATCGGCGAAAGTCAAGAATGTACTTGGAACCTCTGCGCCGACGACCTCGAACAGCAATCGGAAGAAACGATCAATTTCCTCTGCGAACTCCTCCTATGACTCACTCGCTCCACGTATTCCGCGCCACGCAGGCCAACGCTCCCACGATTCCGAACATCATGGCGAACTGTACACCTTCGCCGCGGACGAATCCGAAGTTCCCGCGCCCTAGACCTGCCGCGTACCCCAGACCGAACCCCACGCTCATGCATACGAGAATAATGACCGCGTTCAGCACTTTCCATTTTGCGCCCTGCCCCGAGGCGATGGCGAACCCCGCGCCCAGAATCAACGCAACCAGCCAGATGACCGCCATCGGTTCCCTCCGATAACGTCACGATACTACTACTTCGATAAGCCAAGCAGACAAAATCTATACACTACTTAAATGACTACCTTCCGACGAAGGAAGTGAAATCTTTGTAATTCACAACTTGTGAAAGCTCGCCCCCCATTGAGGTTTTAGGTTAGTATCTCGGACATTATGTTCGATGTGTGGCGTCTTCGTCGTGAACGCCGAAAGCTCGTTGCCGCCGCTGATAGGGACGCCGCCGCCGCCCTCAAAGCCGACGAGTTGCAACGTTCGCACCAGATAGCGGCCGATTGCTACCTCGCATGCCAACGAATTGACGACCGTATAGCCCGATTCCTCGATTTGGAAATTCGCCAGGATACCCAAGAATTGGACATCGCCCTTCCATCGATCGAGGAAAAAGAGATGTGGCACCAAGACCCCGATGGAGGCGTGTTTCTCACGTCTCGGGGTCGCCTGCATCTTCGCAAATTGGTTGATGCCGAAAAGGCGCGGCGTTTCGAGATTAAAACCCTTTGGGTTACAAAGTTTTGGTTGCCGTTACTCGCCGCGCTTGTCGGTATCATTGGGGCGCTGACCGGGCTCGCGGCAGTCTTACAGCATAAGAAGTGATGTGGTCCGCCGGAAAAGGAAGCGCAAATAAAGACGTTCATCGTAACGCTGGCATGGGTCGCGATCATCCTTCTTGCGTGAAGAGTTCGATGGAGTTGGCCAAAGCACCCACGCCGCTGCCCACCGTCGGCTCCGTCGCCGCACCGGCTTATGGATACGCGGTGGAGACGGAGCGTACCCTATGATTTATCAGTAAGTGACTGAGACAACGATAGATAAAAAGAGGAGGCAGGCCAGGTCGAACAGCCGCAGGTGTTGAGCCGTCGTAAGTTATTGACAACAAATAGTAATAGAACCCGTCAATTTGGTCGATTCAAAAATTGTGGGCACAATTTGGGCACAGCCGCTCACAGGTTGCAGTACAGCGGACATCAATCTCTAGCTTGCAACACGGGTTCCCAAATAAGTTGCGACAAAAGAGACAACTGCGACCTGAGTTCGGGGTTATACATATTGGGAGCCAGACGGACGACAGTAGGACGCTCTTAAAGCAAACGGAATACGGGTTGGGCGCTCGACGAGTCGACCGCTATTGGTGTCTTTATTCGATATTCTAGTGCAACGTGATCTGGAGGTCAGGTTATGGCCCGGCCAAAGAAAACAGGGAAAACGACTCAACCGGATGGCGCGTGGCAGGCTCGAATTACGTTGTTTCGGTTCGTGATGGAGTCTGTCGTGACCCTCGTTTTGCTGGTCGTCGCGTTGTACACCATCGTCTCTAATGGGGAGAACCAGCAGTGGGCAATAGGGGCCGTTGGATTGATATGTGGATACTGGCTTCATTCCCAGCCCCGGCTACCCGCCTCACCGAGGGCTCGATAAAGGGGAGAGGTCCCCGGAAGGAGGGGGCCGGGCGACGGGTACTGAGGACACGCAAGTTATTGATTTTAGGTGGCAATAGAACCATGCAAAATTCACAGAATCCGCCAATGTGGGCACGTGTAGGGCACGTAGAAACGGGGGACAGGATTGTGCTGTCATCGTCGCAGCACACCTCGCTGCGAGATATTACTTTCGTGCCCGAGCCAAGTCCTCAGATCAGAGAAGTTGCCCAAAGCGTGGCTTGTTGCTGAGGAAAAGAACGACGTGGATAAGGGCCTAAGAAAAAGCCGAGGAAGTTATGCGTTTCCCCAAAGTATCTCCTCAACCACATATTGAACTGTCGAGGCAGCGTTCGCACCGGGACCAGCAAAGAGGATGTCATCGGCTCCCACTTTGAAGGTCACAGTGACAGTTTGTATTGCGAAAACAGTTACGAGAACGGTGTGGTCGCCACTCATAATCGTTGTATTTGCGGTCGCGCCTCCGCCGCCGATAAAGGTTAAAGTTACACGAAGGTCCACACCGCTCTTGTTGACAAAGAACGGAGTCTCCGGTCCTAGCATTATGTTGTTAGGTATAGTCGGTCCTGCGGCTTTAAAAGCGTTCGACGCAATAACCTTGCCGCTTGTTCCTTTCTGAAGTAAGGGTGGACGAGGCCGCGTGAGAAGCAGGGATTCTACCTGACTATCCCGGAAGCCTGCTATGGGAACCTCCGGTGGCCGCCGCTGGCGCTATTGCACCGCTGGCAGGGGGACAGCGGCCCCAGAGCCATCTCAAGCGGAGAGGGATACAGCCAGAATACGCTGGGAGCAGACGGTCGGAGAGAAGTACGACGCGTTGGTGCGGGTCGCGTTGCGACGCGTCGTTCAGGGTTTCTATTTAGTGTTTGCGCGGTGAACCACCACCTCAACCGTAGCTTCGGTTGTCAAGTTCTCAGAAAATGAGTGCATGGGAACGGCACTAACCGAGTCGTGAGTCGTCAGTTTCTCGGGTGCAAGTTGTACAGCAACATCGCGATGGCGGACGATGAAATGATAGTGTTCAATTTTCAATACAACAGGAAGTGCAATGAGGTTTCCAAGGGCGCTCATCGCAAGCACTCGAAATATGGTCCGTGTCTTTCTGCTGAACATGTGACCCTCCCAACTTGGGAATTATATCATGGCAGGCGAAAATAGAGCGAATATCATGCAAGCTCATTTGCGCCACATTTTTCGAATTTCTTCCCAACAGAGACGCACTATCACCACCGCGAACAAGCACCGCACTTCCAATTTGAATGTCGGGCCGGAAGCGAGGACCTAGCAAGTCGTTCCTGAGGCCAGCGGCATCCCGTGGTATACTAGTTTCGTCGGATTCAAAGCCACTAATTCATCATCCTTGGCAATGGGAATATCCGACTCTCGCTAACATCGTCGGGTGCGAGAGGCGAAACAAGCGTTTTTCGTGAGACAAGGAAGACTCCACCACGAAAGCACAGAACGCGAGTTCGCCAAACGAAATAACGCAGCAAACATCGGGCATATTCCCTCATCGCCACTGTGCGGCGATAAACTATGAGGGACGGATTTGCCAGATGTTCGACCCGCAGGTTCTCAGCAATCTCCACGTATATGTAATTGAAATTGGAAGTGCCGCTGTCGCTGCCCTTCTCATTGTTCGACTCTGCAAGGAAGAATTCAAAAAGCTAAGAGGTCGTCCGCGTCGGCGGAAGAAGTCCGAAGAGAGCTAATTCACTTCCCATACCGGACGAAACGAGAGGACCGTTGACCATGACAAAATTTGAAGAAATGGGTCAAGCTGCTGACGAAGCCGTTCGCAGATGGAGTGAATATCAGACAGCATGTTGGAATGATATGAACAACCTGATCGGCGGTTTTGTTGTTTATTGCGGCGCTCCCAGCGGAAGTTTTTACTTCTTGCGTTTAGATGAAGAAAGCGACGAGACGGCCAATTATTCGCTCGTCGGTGCTATGCACTATGACCATGATGGTTTTTGGCATCTAGGATTTTGTCTCAGGTTGCGACCTCTTAAATCTGTCCTCATGGAGATTTGTCTAACTCGAAGCAGAGGCAAGTCGCTGGTAAAGACGGGTAAGGACGGTAAAGCTAGAGAGATTGATCTGGAAAATAAAAGCAAGTGTGAAGAGTTCTACGAGGAACTTATCGAGGACACCAAGCGATTTTATACGACCGAAGTTCAGGCCGCTCTCGACAATCCAGCCCCTGCGCGCATCGGATTTGTCTAAGGTCCCTGGGCCTTTATCTGCTGAGTACATAAGCGGCTTTTGCCCCCTGTGCTAATCTCTTCGCATGTCGGAGAGTCAGAAAACAGTTTTTATTTCCTGCGGCCAATCCACGGATAAAGAAAGAGAGTTAGGCCAGAGGGTGTGCGCACTCGTTGAGAAGTTGACGCCTTTCGAGGGCTACTTCGCGCAGAATCAAAGCACGGCCTCAAACGAGCGGTCACGGATAGACGCACGGTGCAGGTGGAGAACAGAGGTCATCAGATTACGGGGATTTGACGAGAGGTTAGTTTATGTTTGAGATTTGACGACTCAAGCGCCGTCGCGCGGCGCTCCAAAAATCTTTTCAAGAAGATAGAGAAAAACTTGAGAAGGCAAAGGCTTTAGCGACGATAACATCGGAAGGATATGGCTGAGTTCTAAAGGGCGGGCGACGGTTCGTAAGGCCGTCGATGAGGAAAAGGCGCGGAGGTTTGAAGTCAGAACTCGCTGGTTGACTAAGCTCATCATCCCCCTTCTGGCGGGGCTTATTGGTATCATTGGTGCGATGATTGGGCTAGTGGCTGTCTTTCAGCACAAGAAATAGGTAAGCGCCGACAGCTTTGGGCCACCAGTGCAGTGCAAGAATTTAAATTTGACTATGTATTCAGACATGCGGCAACCTCATGTCTGAGCGACCCTACCTTTCGGTCGTCCTACAGGAATGGAGAGTTATGCAGCCGCTCACGGAATCAAGGACTGCATCGAATTCGCGAGGATTGAAACCGATCACAACGGCTATTGGAATCCTTGTAGTACTGTTGATAGCCGTGCTTGCGCTTCAGTTGTTTTTGGATTCGCTACATTGGGACCATCGCGCGGAATTCACGGCAACGAATGCCTCTGACGAGGAAAAAATTCTTTCGGCCAAGTTGATGTCTTATGAGAAAAGCGCCGATGAATTAAAAACTCTTTCATCCTTGATTCTTGGATTGTCCACCTTGTTCGGTTTGGCCCTCGGTGTAAACTCCTACATCAATTTAAAAGAGACTAAGGAACAGTACGAAAAGGAGATTACACGGTTGAAGGAAAATCTCCAAGGAGAGCTTTTGGCGATTCATCACGACTTTCCTCTGTTCAGGGGCATGCACCATTCGATTACGGCCATCGGCGTGAAGCTTCGAGAATTTATTCCGGACTCAGATTATGGACGCGAGGAACTGACGCGGATAAGTACTAGCGATAGAATGATGATTCACTATTTTGAACGGGTTGTCGCGACCTTCGAGTTTTTCGATTTAGGCCCCTTCAAAATCGAGGCATCTAGAATTTACACAGGGCTCGGGAGCTATTACGCCCACAAATACTCCCATGAACAAACTCTTTACAGGAAAGCAAAAGCCCGTGTTTCGAATTCAACCGTAACTATGCTGAAATCGGAAACCTCCGAGACACGGATAGACCCACCGATGCCAGAGGACATCGAACGCGCTCGTTTGTATTTGCGACGAGCGAAATCGGTTCAGCCAGAGAATTATTTACCCCTGAACGAAATTGGGTTTCTTGAAGTGATTGTTGCAGACAAACCGGAAAACGCGCTCGCTGAGCTTATGATGTCCGTTGACCTGAATCCCAGCCAGCAACGGGCGAGATATTATTTGTCGATAATTCAACATCAGTTGGGCGTGAATCTGATTGCCAGTGATCCCATCCGGGCCGCCCAGCATTTCCGAAAAAGCATGGACTACCTCGATGAGGCGTTCGAGCAAGATCGTTGGCAAGTAACTAAACCACGCACCAGGTATCTCAAATCGATGTACTACAATTATGCTTGCTCATCCGCGCGCATGGCTGACTTAGACCCCGAGCAGGCCGAAAAAAGTAAATTATACGCGGGGGCGGTGGATTACCTCAAGAAATGCACGCCTTTTGCGAGAGATGAAGATGTTCTGAGGGAGTCTTTTCGTGCCGATTGCGCAGCGGGTGGAGACTTCGAGGCGCTAGCCAAGAATCAAGAATTCAGCGCCAAATTTGGCCCCCTGACCAAACACGCAGAGGCTAAGGAGCCTAAAGAATCCAACCAAACTGAGGATCAACCGGCTTTGTGATTCGCATTTAACACCTCGCTCTGAGCTTCGGTACTACACTTCAGCCTTCCTGAGTATGAACAACCCCCAGCGGTTTGTCAAGAAAATTTGACTAACCACCGCCCTTTCAATAGGTTGTACCGTTGAAAATCACGGGTTTTCCCGCGCGTTTTCATCAGTTGCTCTACTTAGAGTTTAGGCGCTAAACACCAAAACGCGATGGGTAGTTGTTACTTCTTTTTATCCTTCATCCAATCTGGAGATGTGAAAACCCGCGACACTACCCCGTTACGGTCAACGCCCCTACTGCGGTTGACTGCTGCTCATGTCCGAGGCAGAGTCGGCGTTGGACGAAACGAGGCATCGTTCTCGTACCATTCACGGAGCGATGGCATCGATGATTTCAAGTTTGCTGGCAAGGTCTCGTAGTAAGCGTCGAGGATTTCCTCGCCTGTCGCCCTCCCCATCTTTTGGGTAATTCGCCTTGCGAACTGCTCAACGAAGGTCCGCAGGTAGAAGAGGCCCGCCAGCACCTTCCCGCTGTTGAAGGCCACAATCGCATCGCTGTAATAGTGCTCTTCCTTCTCTGGCACGAACTTCGGCACCTCGACACGTTCGATGGGGGAACGACCCTCCAGATAGAACGTCCACTTATCCCGCCGTACAAGGAAGGCTTCCGGTCTGCCTAAACAACGCTGACATTGGTAGACGAGTGTGAACAGTTGAAATCCTCCCGGCAGAATCACCTGCTTGGGGGTGACAGTCGTCGCCATTGCCTGACTAAGTTCCGTGAACCAGATGGGTGTGAACGTTTCCCTTCTCTTACAACCCTTGGAATTGCAGTATAGACTTGGATGAGGAAGTGTAATCCACATCTCGGACGATGTTTGCGTCGCCGTACTTCCTCGGGGGACTGTCGACTGTGAACTTCTGATAGAGGTGCTTCTCTTCCAGCAACTTCTTCAATTCCTGAGTGGCTTGGGTTGAGACCCATGTGCGCAAGTATGTTCGTTCGTCGTTCATAGCCATTACGTTGAATGCTAACATACCCCGCCGAACAGGGGCCTTGAGCCGGACACGGCAGTCCATGTACGGCCCGTCCCCGAGTAGCCCAAATTGACGCAATCAGTCGCACGGTGATTGTCGCAACGAGCAGGCGGCGAACGAGTGGTTCGAGAGTGGAATCGAGCGGACTCTTGTGAAATCATCTCGGGATGAACAAGCGCCCCGGCACCATCAACACGAACCCGCCGCCAGCTCTTGCCCCTCGCGGCCTCCGCATTGAGCAAGCGGCACAGTATTCTGGTCTATCCCCTTCTACGTCGAAGAACTAACTCGCAACGGCACGTTGCCCGCTGTTGGAGGACCCGGCACAGGCATCGCCGCTTACGTCGTGCTGCGCGAGCACTTGGATGAATACCTCGACAAACTGGCGGTGCAAGCGGTTGAACGCGCGGAGCAGCGCCGCAAAGCGCGTGGTCGCTCCACCGGACAGGCGGTTCAAATTCGTTGAGTCCCGTAGTAGAGTCTCTTGTGGAGCGAAGGATTGGGACGCCGCCAACGTCATCGCCCCGCCAAGTCTACGGGTCCTCTTTTCTACCTGCCGTATGCCGTACCTGGACCCATCCACCCCGCCGCCTTCATCTCCACCGCCACACGCTGTGTCACACCCTCGGCACCCACCGAGGTGCTGTCTCCTCGACAGGTGGGGTGTGGCTCACTTCACTAGTAGCTTGGCGTGTGATACAACGTCGGAATGGCTCATTTGCAATATCCTACATCGGCCTCAGTCAATCCTCCGCTTTTTCTCTCGAAAGAGAAATTACTCGAACTCGATAAAATAATTGCAGACCACTTGCCACAAATCGAGGCGGAAAACGAAAGGTACATCGAAGCAGATTTTGAAAAATATTATGGGAGTTCAGTTGGCGCGAGCCCGGAAAAGGCAAAGAAATATCTTGAGGAAAGGCGTCAAGAACGGAAAATAAGTCTCACCCTTCATTTCAAAAACGGAACCGAGTTGCACGCGAATTCGTTCCGCGAAGCCGCACGCCATACAGAAATCAATTCCGCTCCTGCTGAGGGATTTGCGCTATCGATTGCGCATAGCCCCGTGCAGGTGAACATTCGAACGTCCGACCGCAAATCCGAGATGACTATTTCTGCTAGCCCATCGGACAGTCCGGTGGTTACAGGGCTATTTGGTGACCTGCGAAATTGGGCGCAAACAGTTGCACCTAAACCGTGGCAGCGAGCGTGGGTCAGCACGGGCCACATGCTTGATATGTTTGTGTGGATGGCATGGGTAGTGGTCGCGCTTCTCGTATTTCTTCCAAGCAAACAAGACGAAAGTAAACTTTACTTTCAAAGTCAAGCAAGAGAGCTTCTAAAAAGCGGAGTCAACGCGTCGAACGAAAAGAAAGCATTGGAAATTCTCTTGGCGATGGAATCCGGCTACGAAGCTCCTCCATCCAGTTCTCCACCCATCTCGCGTCGTTCGATTGCTTTGGTCATAGGTGTGTTCTTTTCTTGCCTGATTTTTAGTTTTCCGCCGCGCTCTGTGCTCGGAATAGGTCGCGGCGAGAAGCTATTGGCACGATGGAATCGCTGGCTAAAATTCATTTCCGTATCGGTCCCGGGATATCTAGCGTCGATTTATTTGTGGCCAAAAATATACATCCGCGCATAATTAGCAGGACATAAGCTAGGCACATCTGGCATACTCCTCGAAGGAGGTGCCATGGTTCCACGAATCCTCTACTTACACCCGAAGACCTACAAACAGCTGATCCGCTTGCGCAAACAAGCAGAGCGGGACGGAGCCTACCGAGTTGCCAAGCGTTTGCAAGCCGTGGTGCTGAACTCGGAGGGACGTACCAGCGGTGAGTTGGCCCATCTACTCGCGGCTCCGCGTTCGAGGGTCTCTGAGTGGTTAGCACGCTACCAAGCTTTTGGCGTGCAAGGGCTGCTCGAAGGACATCGCTCGGGCCGGCCATTGGAGCTGACGCTGGCGCAGCGGAAACAACTCGACGACATTCTCGACAGCGGCCCGGTAGCCTACGGTCTGGATACCGGCATCTGGACCTCTCCCATGATCGCCTGGGTCATCGAGGAGGAATTCGGAATTCATTATCATCCAGGCCATGTGCGCAAGTTGCTCCATCGTTTGGGCTTCTCCGTGCAACGCCCGCGTCGCGTGCTGGCCCGAGCCAACGCTTATCAGCAAGATCGCTGGCAGCGGTACACCTATCCCAGTCTTAAAAAAAAACGCAGCGGCAAAACCGGGCATTGATCTTCACCGACGAAGCCAGCTTTCGCCAGGATTCCACCCTGCATACCACCTGGAGCCGGGTTGGTTGTCCTCCAGAAGTTCCCGTGACCGGGCAGCGCAAGAGCGTGAAGATTTTGGGGGCCATTGAATTGCGGAAGGCGCGCTTCCATTACAGACAAGAGACCATCTTCAATGCTTGCACGTACCTCGCTTTCCTGGAACAACTGGCTCGCAGTTATCGACGACAGGGCGCCATATTAATTCAGGACAATGCCACATACCATAAAGACGGCGACGTATGGGCTTGGTGCGATGCCAATCGCCACTGGCTGGAAGTTCATCAACTGCCGCCCTACTCACCTGAGTTGAATCCGACCGAGCGATTGTGGAGATACACGCGCCAAACAGGGACTCACAATCGATACTTCCCCAACGAGAAAGAATTGAGCGGCACGCTGAGTCGCGTGTTTGGCGAAATGCAATCCTATCCGGAACTGATCCGGCCCTATTTGCAATCTTTTTTGTAATCAGTATGTCCTTTTATTTATGCGCTCCTGTATAGCTCCTAGCTATAGCTAGACCATCTCTCGACCTGTCCATTTTCTCTCTTTTGTCATTTACTATACTGGATTATAGTATACTGGATCATGGCTCACACAACCAAAGAGAAAGAAAAGCTTTTGACACGCGTTCGAAGGATTCGTGGACAAGTCAATGCGATCGAGAAGGCTCTCGATTCGGAGCAGGAATGCGGTGGAGTCCTGCAACTCATGGCCGCTTGCCGAGGAGCGCTAAATGGTCTGATGGCCGAAGTGATGGAGGGTCACGTCCGGTTCCACGTCATGTCAGCGAATGGCCGTCAGAACTCTCGGCAAGTGAAAGCAGCCGAGGAACTGATCGAAGTTGTTCGTGCCTATTTGAAATAGCCGCGCTAGTACCCGACTTCGCACTGTAAAGGACACCTATGAACCACGCCAATGCGCAACCACCCGAAGCCGTCAAGCTTCGAGCATCAAGTCACGCCCACAACTCGCCGGACACCGATCACGACGACGATCACGAGCACGACCACCCCCTAAACTGGCGTGAAATCAATCGTGTTCTGTTCGTTGCGGCAGCGGCTGGCGCTATCTGGTATTTGGGGGGCGCGTCGAGTCCGTTCATCACAGGCCTAGGCGTGGTGTGCACGCTGGTCGGCGGCTTCCCCATCTTTCATGAGGCGTACGAAAACATCGTCCAGCGCCGGATGACCATGGAACTGTCCATGGCCATTGCCATTGTCGCGGCGCTGGCCATTCGCGAAATTTTCACCGCTCTGGTCATTACGCTTTTTGTGTTGGTCGCGGAGATTCTAGAGGGGCTTACTGTCGGTCGCGGCCGTAAAGCCATTCAGCGGTTGGTCGATCTTCTTCCAAATACGGCAACCGTTCGCCGCAACGGAGCGTGGACCGACGTCGACATCGCCGAAGTCTCGTCGCAAGACGTTGTGCTCGTGAAGCCTGGCGGCCGCATCCCCGTTGACGGCCAAGTGGTGGGAGGCCATTCCTTCGTGGACCAAGCACCCATCACCGGCGAATCCATGCCAGTGGAAAAGCAGGCTGGCGCTTCGGTCTACGCCGGTACCATCAACCAATCCGGCGCACTTGAGCTGCGCATCGAACGCCTCGGCCGGGAAACCACCTTCGGGAAAATCATTGAAGCGGTAGAAACTGCGGAAAAGTCCCGCGCACCTATTCAAGGCATTGCCGACCGCCTAGCTGGCTACCTGGTCTATTTTGCGCTCGGTGCCGCCGTCTTGACGTTTCTGATCTCCCACAACATTCGTTCGACCATTTCTGTGGTAATCGTTGCGGGCGCTTGTGGCATCGCCGCAGGCACGCCACTGGCGATCCTCGGCTCCATCGGCCGCGCTGCGCAACAAGGAGCGATCATCAAAGGCGGTCTCTATCTCGAAAAGCTAGGCGAAGTCGACACCGTCCTCCTCGACAAAACCGGTACGCTGACCTTCGGCACTCCCGAAGTCCTCGATACCCGGGCGGCTAGCGACAGCTCCTCCCAGCTTCTGCTGCAAACTGCCGCCATCGCCGAGTCGCGCTCCGAACATCCCATCGCCAAAGCCATCCTTCGTCGGGCGGCTCAGCTACACCTTGTTCTTGAAGATCCCGCCGAATTTTATTACACCCCCGGAAAAGGCATCATCGCCACCACTGCTGGCAACGACGAAATCATCGTTGGCAATCAACACTTCTTGATCGAGCGCGGAGTCCAACTCACGCAAGGCGCGAATGCCTCAGTCGCTTCCGAGATTTTCGTTGCTCGCGCCGGCCGTTTCTTAGGGACTCTCCATATCGCAGATACCATCCGTCCCGAAGCCAAGTCCGCTATCCAATCTCTAAAATCCATGGGCCTTCGCACCGTCCTCCTCACCGGCGATGCCAAAGCATCCGCGGAAGATGTCGGCAAGAAATTAGCTGTCGACGAAATAGCGTCCGAACTTCTGCCGGAAGATAAATTGCAGTACGTGAAGCAACTCGCCGAAAAAGGCCACAAAGTCGCCATGGTTGGCGACGGAGTCAACGATGCGCCCGCGTTGATGCAGGCCTCCGTCGGCGTCGCCATGGGTTCTGGCACCGATGTTGCCCGTGAGAGCGCCGACGTCGTCCTCATCGGCAGTGATCTCTCCAAGCTCGTCGACACCCTCCACACCGCCCGTCGCTGCCGTCGCACCATCCTGCAAAACTTCGTCGGCACCCTTGTCGTCGACAGCATCGGCGTCGGCCTCGCCGCCTTCGGCTTCCTTAACCCTTTGCTCGCCGCCTTCATTCACGTCACTTCGGAACTGGCCTTCATCCTCAACTCCGCCACACTGCTGCCATCGGTGTGCTCCGCCAACCAATTCGTCCGCGGTATTCTTTCGCACTCTGCCCCTCCAGCACACCAGGGGCACAGCGTAACTTCCGCTGACGCAGACTAGACTCGCTCACCCCTCAGTCAATTAGAGCCCATGGACAATTTCTCACTCACGACGAAGCGCATTGTCATCGGCCATCTCACCGTGTGCCAAGGCTGCTGCTGTGGCAACACCGAAAATGGCCGCCCACCGGTTCCCGTGGAATGGCTTAAGAAAGAGTGGCGCGCCCGGGGCCTTCTCAAACGCGTGCAACTAAGCATCAGCGGCTGCCTCGGGCCCTGCGATGTTCCCAACGTCGTCACCATCTCGAACGAAGGCGGCACCCTCTGGCTCGGCCAAATCTCCGAGTTCCAGCAATATCGGGCTCTGGTCGACTGGGCCTCCCGTTGCAAGGAGGCCGGCGAACTCGTGCCCCTCCCCGAAGAGTTCCGCCGTCACACCTTGCACCCATTTCGGAATCCAGATTCGAACTCTATGGAGTCTTTGCTTTTGTGATGAAACGACTTGGCATGGAGAATGCTAGGAATCTAGCGAACTTCCTGCTTCCCTAATTCGTTGACAGGAGTCTAAACTATTGCCTGTCGTCGATCGACAGGAGAGGCCACATGGCCAAGCCAACGGACTTAGTCCAGGGCACGCTCGACCTCTTGATCCTACGCACGCTTGCGCTCCAGCCGATGCACGGCTGGGGAATCGCACAACGCATCCGGCAAGCCTCCAAGGAGGTCTTGCAGGTGAACCAAGGGGCGCTGTATCCCGCTCTGCATCGCCTCGAACAACAGGGCTGGGTCCGCGCCAAATGGGGCGAATCAGAGAACAATCGCCGCGCCAAATATTATTCGCTGACTCCGGACGGCGTCAAATATCTGCGCCAGGAGCAAGCGCAATGGAAGCGACTCTCGTTAGCGATTGATTTAGTGTTGGAGACGCCCTAAAGGAACGAAGCCATGCGTTGGTATTACAAATTGCCGCTTCGCCTGCGCTCGCTCCTCCATAGAGAGAAAGCAGAGCTGGAACTCAGCGAAGAGCTCCAGTTTCATCTGCAAAATCAGGTCGAGGAGTACGTCGCGCAAGGAATGGACGCGCGAGAAGCTCGTTATGCCGCTTTGCGGTCGCTCGGAGGCGTCGAGCAAGTGAAAGAGGAATGCAGGGAGGCGCGCAAGATGAATCTTATCGAGAATTTCGTGCGGGACGTACGCTTGGGGCTGCGCATGCTGCGGCGCAATCCGGGATTCAGCGTCCTGGCGACTCTGTGTCTTACGCTCGGCATCGGCGCCAACGCCGCGGTGTTCAGCTGGGTTGAAGGCATTCTTATCCGGCCTTATCCGCTCGTCTCTCACCAGGAGCGCCTGGTGGCACTGTCCGGAACGGTGCGTGGAGAGAGAGATGAAACGTCGTGGCCCGATCTCCTCGACGTGCAAGGAAGCTGCACCCTCTGTGAGACCCTCTTTGTTAGCAACATCACCGGCGCGACTCTGAGCATTGGCGAGCGCGCCGAGGTCACCACTGGAAGCATCGTCTCAGCAAATTATTTTGACGCCATTGGAGTCCATCCCATATTGGGCCGCGGCTTTGAGCGAGGCGAAGACAGTGGTCGCAACGCGCATCCGGTCGTGGTGATCAGCTACCGTCTTTGGCAGACCCGCTTCAAGAGCGATCCAGAAATCATCGGCAAGACTCAGCGCTTCGATAACGTCGTGCACACCATCATCGGGGTCGCGCCCGAAGGATTTTACGGGACTTTCGTCGGCCGGGCCATGGAGTATTGGGTGCCTGCCTCGATGCAGGAAGTTTTCTACGGCGGCGGTGACAAACTGGAAGACCGCGGCGCGCGCTGGTGTGAAGCGTATGTGCGACTCAAGCCTGACGTGACCCGCAATCAAGCTCAGCAAGAAATTTCCGCCATAGCCGCGCGGCTCGAAGCTGAATATCCGGCCACCAACCGAGGACGCGGCATCAGGGTCTGGCCGCTATGGGAAACGCCTTTCAATCACGCCGGTCATCTGCTTCCGACCCTGGTTATCATGGTGGTTGTCGCGATGTTTGTTCTGCTCATCGTCTGCGCCAACGTCGGCAACTTGCTTCTGGTCCGGTCCTTCGCGCGCCGGCACGAGATGACGGTTCGCCTAGCCATGGGCGCCAGCCGGGGCCGCTTATTGAGGCAACTCGTTACGGAAGGCTTGCTGTTGTCAGCCTGCGGGGCAGCGGGCGGCATGTTGGTGGCGTACTGGTGTCGTCACGCGCTGGTTCTGCTTTTAGAAGTCGGTGGAGGAGATGTGATGTACCTGCCCGGACAAATCGACGGCCGCGTGCTTGGGCTGAGTGCGGGCATTTGCCTCGTCGTTACGCTTGCTGTTGGGTTGGTCCCCGCGTTCCAGACGCACCACCTGGCTCTCGCCAACACGCTCAAAACCGAGGCATCCGCGGTTATGGGTGCCCGCGGCCGAGCATGGTTCCGCTCGAGCCTGGTGGTCCTGCAAGTCACACTCAGCTTCATCTTATTGGTGGGCGCGACCTTGCTGATGCAAAGCCTGCGCAAGATTCGAACCGCCAGCCCGGGCTTCTCCACAACGCGAGTGCAGGACACCTGGATACCTTTGGTCGCCGCCGGCTATGACGCGCCGCGCGCCAGAGCTTTTCAGGATGAATTGATTCAGCGTGTCCGCGCGCTGCCCGGTGTCGAAGGGGCCGCTTACGCCCGCGTTGTTCCGCTCAGCTATGAATCGTATTCTTCGACGCCGATTGCCGTCGACGCCTACGAACGGCAACCCAACGAACAGCCCACCGCCGAATACAACGAGGTCAGTCCCGAGTACTTCGCCACGCTGGGCATTCCGCTCATCTCCGGGCGCGAATTCACCCTCGCGGACGACGAAAACGCGCCGCGCGTGGCCGTCGTAAACCAAACCATGGTCGCGCGGTATTGGCGCGGGCAGAGCCCCATCGGCCAGCGTCTGCAAGTGAAAGGCAATTGGGTGCAAGTGGTCGGTATCGCCGCGGATTCCAAATATTCGAGCCTGCGCGAGAATGGCGAGCCATTTTTCTACGTCCCGCTCCGCCAGTTTTTCGCGATAGAACCTAACATCCACATTCGTACGACGCAACCTCTGCAAACCGTCCAAACGGCTCTGATTCGAGAAGTGCGTGCGCTCGATCCTAACCTCGCTTTATCCGAAATGATGACGCTGGAGGAACAAGTGAATCGTTCTACGTCCCATGAACTGGTGGCCGTAACTTTGGTCGCCCTGTTCGGAGGCTTGGCGCTGCTGCTGGCCAGCATCGGTCTTTATGGCGTGATGTCGTGCGCCGTTTCGCAGAGCACCCGAGAGTTGGGGCTGCGTATGGCCCTCGGCGCCGGAGCATCGAACGTGCTGCGTCTCGTGCTGTCCCGCGGTTTGCTACTGACAACGACTGGCCTAATGATCGGGATCGCCTTAGCACTCCTTCTAACGCGCCTGCTCGGCGACCTCCTGTATCAGGAAAGCCCACGAGACCCGCTGGCTTTCGCCGCGGCATTCGCGGTGATGACCGTTGCGTCGACTGCAGCGTGTTTCTTGCCCGCTTGGCGCGCAACGCGAACCGATCCGATGCGCGCCCTCCGGGCGGAATGACTTTTTTCACTCCGCTTAGGCATATGAAAAACGATCTTATCTTCTTGGCCTCCCGACTGCGTCGAACCGCAAGTAATGCCTCTGAATTGGCAAATTGCTCCCGATAAACGCGCCAGCGCTGACCGACCAATCGGTAGCGAGAAGCCGACTTCACAGGACTAATCCAACAGAGGTCGGGGATCAGCCAACCTCCGCTGTCTAGACGGATGGCTGAATCATCGCCTCTCGCGCGACGCTGATGGGAAACTGAAGCGGTCGAGGTCTACACGGGAATGTAGGATTATCCCTCGATGCAACCGCTTCTGGGTGACGATTGGGGCGCAGCTTGCGCTGGACAGAGTCCAGAGAAAAGAAGGCAGAGACATAAGGCTGAGTACTTCATTATAAGAGCACCCTGAACGAGATAACCCAAGTCGCAACACTTGCAAAAATATCGCCATTGCACTCAGAACGGCGGATTCTAGGTGATTCCTTTGTAGGTTGTCGGCCACCCAGAAGTAATGGCGTAAGTCCAAACGTGGTTACCGGAAAACTGAAGGGCGGGCACTGCAAATCTTAGTGAGTCGCCCGCATCCGCGTCTCAAGAAAGGCCAGTACATCGTTTCCCCAGACGTCGGTTCCCGAAGAACAAAATCCCCAGTGTCCGTCCTGATGGGTGCTGCCGAAAGCCGGATATACCTTTGATTGAAAGTCCTTCTTCTTTTTGTTTGCTTCCTTGCTCAAAACCCGGCTGGGAGCCAAGCTATAGTCGTTCTCTGCCTGGATCAGAAAGACCGGCGCCTTGGCGAGATCCACTGCACGAACTAGGCGATCTTGAAGCGGCACATTTTGCTCCCACGACATTGCACCGGGAGCAAACGGCACCAGCGCCTTTATGCCCAGGTCATGCTCACCGGTAAGCAGGGTTTGGATGCCACCGTAAGAGCACCCTGAAATGGCAATATGGTCTGGGTCAACGAAGGGCTGAGACCTCAAATAGTTCAGGGCGGAGATCACGTCGTCAACTTCAGCTTGCTGAAGTTCGACCATGCGTCGAGCACGCTCGCTCGGAGGTGCTTGGGCGACCAGGTCTTGAATATAATCACCTGGCGAACGGCCTTGCCCTCGGCGATGCGGAACAAAGAAGACGTACGAATGCGCGGTGTAGAACTTGGCTAAGGCTGGTTGAGAGCCCGGCAATTTCTCGCTGCCATGGTTCCACAAGATTGCCGGAAAAGGGCCAGTACCCTCGGGCTTCCAAACAAACCCGTGCAGCTCCCGTCCGCTGATTGGAAACACAACTTCCTCAGGCTTGGATTGGGCCACTGATATGCCCTGAGCTATTGTGAAGACCAATAATCCGCAGAGGAATCTCTCCGTTCGCCGCCTAAGAAATGAGAAGAGAACGATTCTTGCACCGGTTATCAGTGAGCAAGTTCGACTGTGCTTACATCGTGTTTCCGCATCGTCGGCAGAGCTGAGCCTGCAATTTGGCCTCATTTTGCCAAGCCTCACGACCGAGAAGCATAACTGAGGCAACTCCAAAAAGACATCCGAGACGCGGCGAATATGCGAGCTGTGCTGGTCAGGTGCTGTCTACGCCGTTACCGTCCGCGGATTTTAAGTTTCCGATCGCGCGACCAAGCACGAGTTAGGGCTATCGGGTGTCCTCCCGAACGATACAAACCTCCGCACCCGCATGATGTATCACTGGAATTTCCCTAGCAGGTGTGGAGTCACGGGCTACAAGAGGGACCATCGGACAACCGATTAGCAAGCAGGGTTAGTTCCGACCAAGGACAAAGTACAGGACGATGAGCAGGATGTTGAGCGGAATCAAGGTAAAAACACCAATCTCGTCGCAGCGCCGTCTGGAACTGTTCGACTGTGTCGCCGAAAAAAATATACTCCGCCTCCAAAAAAGAGGAGAAATGGGATCGACGGTCGTAGAGATCAGTGTTTCACCGTCCTTGCTGCGCGCATTCAATTCGCGGCAAGCTTCAACAACTCTTCTTCCACATCAGTGAGGAAAGTATCGTGTAGCGGTGAATTCCCCTCGTTATCGCGTGCATTCACACTCGCTCCTGTCTCGAGCGAGCAGGCGCACGCACTCCACGCTGCGGGCATTTCACGTTCGGCATACTGCGATACAGGGAGGGGATGGGCTGGGAGGTGGATGCGATGAGATTCCTGCCTGGTTTTATGTTTGGCGCTTTCTATATCGGCAACCGTGCGTTCCGGGTCGCCTTTCTGCTCATCATTCTGATCACGGTCTGTCTTTACCAGATGTCGAGCCTCTTGGCCACAATAGGCGAGTTGCTTTGCCGGGAGCGGAGGCCGCTGAATCAGATTATTGTGCCTTGCTGCCTTCTCCCCACATCAAGCGCTGCCAGGACGCCGTGGATTGCGGGAAGATGGGGGAAATGTCCGCAACGTTGGAAAACATTCGCGTGAACTTACCCTCGCCAGAAAAATACAGAATAACGTATTGGTCGTGCAGCGGATCACGGCGCGCAATTTCCTCCCCCCATCTTTCGACAAAATAGATATAGGCCAAGGTCTCGTTGTGGTGGCCCGAACACAGGCCAAGCAAATTGACACGATAGTGTTCAGGTGAGTCAACTCCCGCGTCTATTGCATCGGGCTTACCGGCAATCTTTAGGATTTCGTCGGAACTCATTCCTGGCCGCAACTGGGAAAAGTGTGTGCGAGCTTTGCTCAGATCCGCATCCGACATGCGAAATCGCGCTTGTGCGGGAGCGCTCTTGAGAGCAATTGGCGACACACCACAGCAATCCGGATGACTACGCAACCAAGCTTCGACTGCGTTCTGCAATCGTTGCCGGTGATCGCCAACACTCGGCCACAGGAAATAATCGTCCATCCTTAGTTCACTAGCGTTTTTGTGAGCGAGCGCGGGCAACACGTCCGGCACGCCCTTCTCTCGAAGGATCATGTATGCAACGTCTCCAACCACCGGTACTCCCAGTAGTGGCTCTGAGCGCGGGTCGGGCATCCATCGAGTGTCGGTCAGTCGATTCACCAAGCAGGGCAGAGAGTATGCGCCGAGCCGGTCGAGTGCGTCGTAAGCATCGTCCGTGACGATCGCGTCGTAAACTTCATCGGCATCGGGCGGCTTCTCACCGGGCTCAACTTTGGCCTCTACGATTTCGCGATATTCCAAGAAGGTCCCGACATTCGGCAACTGGCGACACATGAGTTCCCCAAGCTGCGGCGCCTGTTTGGCATCGAGGATCACGGTCGGATAACCGATAGGAATCTTTTGCCCCAAGAAATGAGGTTGCTTGTGGAACAAGTAAACGTCCAACGCAGCTTTCACTTTGGCGAATTGCTCGCGAGACATGGTCTTGAGGCCGTAACGTAAGGACACTTCCGGTGCATTGAAGCCGATAGCATCGATCCCACGGTGATCGGCCAGGAAAATGGCTCGCTGGTTTTGGAACTTCTGAGAGATAATTGTTACCCTTTCTTGACCAAATATTTCCTTCACCCGGACCACCGAATCCAATGTTCGGAATCCTGCATAATCCAAATAGACTCGGTCAGCCGGGACGCCCTTGTCGATTAAGGCGTTCTTCATGTCGGTTGGCTCATCGTAGCTTTGGACGTGGTTGTCGCCGCTCACAAGGAACTAGTCGATCTTCG
>Ga0210388_10000736_pt1 | contig 26168 bp, 21 predicted proteins | sample IncBWC19OmetaG_FD_155485 | JGI IMG/M metagenome (GOLD analysis project Ga0210388, IMG submission 155485) | Forest soil microbial communities from Barre Woods Harvard Forest LTER site, Petersham, Massachusetts, United States - Inc-BW-C-19-O ...
CCACGCGCGTGACTTCGCCGGCGAATGCGTTGAGCTGGTCAACCATCGTGTTGATCGTATTCTTCAGCTCGAGAATTTCACCCTTCACGTCCACGGTGATCTTGCGAGAGAGGTCACCGCGCGCGACAGCCGTGGTCACTTCGGCGATGTTGCGGACTTGAGCGGTGAGGTTTCCGGCCATGGCGTTGACGGAGTCGGTCAAATCTTTCCATGTGCCGGCGACGCCGGGGACGACGGCCTGTCCGCCGAGCGCTCCATCCGTACCGACCTCGCGTGCGACGCGGGTGACCTCGGAAGCAAAGGAACGGAGCTGGTCGACCATCGTGTTGATGGCTTCTTTGAGCTGAAGAATTTCACCACGCACGTCGACCGTGATTTTTCGCGAGAGATCGCCGCTGGCGACGGCGGTGGCGACTTCGGCAATATTGCGGACCTGGCCGGTGAGGTTGCTGGCCATGGAGTTGACCGAATCAGTAAGGTCCTTCCAGGTGCCGGCCACGCCGGGAACCTGCGCCTGGCCGCCGAGTTTTCCGTCGGTGCCGACTTCACGCGCCACGCGCGTGACCTCCGCAGTGAACACGCCGAGTTGCTGAATCATGGTGTTCACGATGTTGGCGGAGCGGAGGAATTCGCCTTCGAGCGGGCGACCGTCAACGTCCAGGCGCACGGTCTGAGTCAAATTACCCTGAGCGACGGCGGCGATCGCCCGGGTAACCTCCGTGGTGGGTCGCAGGAGGTCCTCAACGAGCGTGTTTACGGATACTTCCATCTCGCCCCAAGCGCCACGGGGCTGATGAAAGCGGCTGCGTTCGCGAGTTCGGCCTTCTTTGCCGACGACCTGGCCGAGCCGCTTCAAATCCTGCGCCATCTGCTGATTCGCGGCGGCGATATCGTTGAACGCGTCGGCGATTTTACCCGGCAGACCGGTCCAGAAGCCCGGCAAGCGCACCGAGAAATCACCGTCGCGCATGGTGCGCAGGCTGGAAAGGATGGTGGCGAGTTCGCCCTCTGGCAAATTTGCGATCGTTGGGGTGAAATCGGCCGTGGTCACGCCCGGCCCTGGACCTCCGTTTCCACCCTTGCTGTCGTGCGGCGAATCCTTGCGACCGGATTTGGCCATTCCGTCTCCAGTGCTTCCGGGGGCGTGCAGGCCCATCGCAGGGGCGAGCGAAGCTGGCGCTGCCTCTTACTTCCGGGCGATCGATCCGGTTAAATACCCGGTTGGGCCCCAATTTCCCAAGTATTGGTTTCACTTCTATCACTTGCATTTTCACAAGGCACTACAGTGTTTGCTGTATGTAGGTACTGATGGGAATTATGGGAGGATCGGCGCCACATAGTGCTCGGAATGTGTCTTCCGGGCCCACGACGGCGCGGCGTAGGCGCCAAGATCAAGCAGGAATAGGGATTGTAGGGTTCACGGGGAGCCGTGAAAGCAGATGATTGAGGAGGCAGATCATGCCAGCTTTGCAATTGCTGCTAGCCGATGATCACGAAATCGTTCGCCAGGGGCTTCGGTCGATGCTCGAGGCGCAACGCGACTGCAAGGTCGTTGGAGAAGCGGCCGACGGACGCCAAGCCGTTTCCATGACCAAGGAACTGAACCCCGACGTCGTCATTCTCGATATCGGGATGCCCTCACTGAATGGCCTCGAAGCGACGCGGCAGATTTTGAAGATGCGGCCGCAGACAAAGGTCTTGATCCTGACCATGCACGAATCGGATTCGGTGATTCGGGAGGTGCTCGATGCCGGCGCGCGCGGATATATTTTGAAGACGGATGCGGGACGCGACCTTGTGTCGGCCGTTGAATCGCTCCGGCGGAACAAAACGTTTTTTACTTCGCGCGTTTCGCAGATGATCCTGGACGGGTTTTTGAAGGGCGATAAGCGCCCGCAGGAGGTTGCCCCGCATGGCCAGCGGCTGACGCCTCGCCAACGCGAGATCGTGCAGCTGCTGGCCGAAGGAAAGAGCAGCAAAGAAATCGCCGTGGCGCTGGATCTGAGCGTGAAGACGGCGGAGACGCATCGGGCAAACATCATGCGCAAACTCGACTGCCATTCGGTGAGCGAAGTAGTGCGCTACGCGATCCGCAACAAGATCATCGACGCTTAGGAACGCTTTCACCGCGAGCGCCCGTTCGTAACCAACCATTTACAAGGCTCTCTGGGGCTGTGGCCTATAATCGTGCGTGGCGCACTTCTCACCGAGGCGCCGCTGCAATACCCGTTCCACGGGAGATTCGCGATGGCCTCAGCTGCTTCTGCCGGAAACACTTCGATATCGGAACCAATCAAACCATTAACTTCCCAAGAACTGCGGACCATGCATGCCTACTGGCGCGCCGCAAACTATCTTTCGGTCGGGCAGATCTATCTCTACGCGAATCCACTGCTGCGTGAGCCGTTAAAGCTCGAACACATCAAGCCGCGGCTGCTCGGCCACTGGGGCACGACTCCGGGATTGAATTTCATCTATCTGCATTTCAACCGGCTGATCAAGAAACACGACTTGAACGTCATTTTTGTCGCGGGCCCTGGCCATGGCGGGCCGGGAGTGGTGGCGAACACCTATCTGGAAGGCACCTACAGCGAGGTCTACACCCACATCACCCAGGATGAGGAGGGACTTCGGAGACTCTTCAAGCAGTTTTCTTTTCCGGGAGGGATTCCGAGTCATGTGGCGCCCGAAACGCCGGGATCAATTCATGAAGGTGGCGAGCTGGGCTATTCCCTGGCTCACGCGCATGGCGCGGCGTTTGACAATCCCGATCTCTTCGTATGCTGCGTGGTCGGCGACGGAGAATCAGAGACAGGTCCCCTGGCGGGGAGCTGGCATTCGAACAAGTTTGTGAATCCGGCGCGTGATGGAGCGGTGTTGCCGATTCTGCACCTCAACGGCTACAAGATCGCGAATCCAACCATACCCGGGCGAATGACCGATGCGGAGTTGACGCAGCTTTTTGGCGGATACGGCTACCGGCCCTTTTTCGTCGAGGGGCACGAGCCGGACGCGATGCACCAGCTCATGGCACACACGCTCGATACGGTGCTTGAGGAAATTCGCGCGATTCAGCAGGAGGCTCGCGCCTCGAAGAGCGTGAAGCGCCCCATCTGGCCGATGATCGTGATGCGGACCCCGAAGGGATGGACGGGGCCGAAGGAGGTCGACGGGAAGCCTGTGGAAGGCACGTGGCGGGCGCATCAGGTGCCGGTAACGGATTTTGCCACCAAGCCGGAACATTTGAGAATTCTGGAAGACTGGATGAAGAGCTACCGCGCAGAGGAATTGTTCGACGAAAAAGGAAAACTGATTCCTGAGCTTTCCAAACTCGCGCCCTCCGGCGACAGACGCATGGGCGCGAATCCGCATGCGAATGGTGGCCTGTTGCTGCGGGACCTGGTGATGCCCGATTTCCGGCAATATGCCGTGAGTGTGACGAAACCTGGAACCGAATTCGAGGAAGCGACGCGAGTGCTCGGAAGGTTGTTGCGCGACGTGGTGAAATCGAATGCCGAGTCGAAGAATTTCCGCGTGTGGGGACCCGACGAGACGGCTTCGAACCGCCTGGAGGCGCTATACGAAGCGACGGACAAGGTGCTGATGGAGCCGCTGCTGCCTACCGACGAACACATTTCGACCGACGGGCGCGTCATGGAAATCCTGAGCGAGCACATGTGCCAGGGATGGATTTCCATGACGCGCCCGTCGGTCCGGCATGGATTTTTTTCCTGTTACGAAGCATTCATTCACATTGTGGATTCCATGTTCAACCAGCATGCCAAATGGCTGAAAGTGACGCGCAACATACCGTGGCGGCGGCCGATCGCCTCACTGACGTATCTGCTGACATCGCATGTGTGGCGACAGGACCATAACGGCTTCACGCATCAGGATCCAGGATTCATCGATCACGTGGTGAACAAAAAAGCGGACGTCGTGCGCGTGTATCTGCCTCCGGACACGAATACGCTGCTTTCGGTGGCCGATCACTGCCTGCGGAGCCGCAACTACGTGAACGTGATCGTTGCGGGCAAGCAGCCGGCATTGCAGTTTCTCGACATGAATTCTGCGATCGAGCACTGCACCGAGGGGCTGGGAATCTGGCGGTGGGCCTCGACCGACGAGGACGGCGAGCCGGACGCGGTGATGGCGTGCGCGGGAGATATTCCGACGCTCGAGACGCTTGCGGCTGTCGATCTGCTGCGCCAGCATTTTCCGGATATCAGGCTGCGCGTGGTGAACGTGGTGGATTTGATGACGCTGCAGCCTTCGAGCGAGCATCCGCACGGAATCTCCGATTACGCGTTCGATTCGATGTTCACCACGGATAAGCCGGTGATTTTTGCATATCACGGATACCCCACGTTGATTCACCGGCTCACCTATCGCCGCAAGAATCACGACAACCTGCACGTCCGTGGATACTAGGAGGAAGGAACGACCACAACGCCGTTTGACATGACGGTGCTGAACGATCTGGACCGTTTCCATCTAGCGAGCGACTTGGTAGATCGCGTGCCCCGGTTGCAGCGCGTGGGCGGGCATTTTCAGCAATTCGTGCGCGACAAGCTGGTTGAGCACAAGAACTACATCCACGAATTTGGAGACGATTTGCCGGAAATCAAGAATTGGACCTGGCCATACTAGGCGATGAAAATCCTGGTTCTGAATGCGGGATCGAGTAGCCAGAAAACCTGCCTGTACGAAATCGGAAGTGTCATACCGGAAGACGCACCCCGGCCGCTGTGGGAGGGCAAGATCGCCCTTGACGGTGACAGCGCCGAAGTCCGCGTGAAGAATTCTCGTGGCGACCGCGCGGAAGAGACTGTAAGGGTCGAGGCCCGGTCGGCATCGGTAGGCGAACTGCTGGTCAAGTTATGGTCGGATAAAAGCGGGTCTCTCGGAGCTCCTGCCGCGGTTGACGTGGTTGCCCATCGAATCGTGAATGGCGGGCCGGACTATCGCGATCCGGTTTTGATCACGCCAGAGGTGAAAGCAGCGATCGCGAGGGCGTCGTCGTTCGCACCGCTGCACAATGCCAGCGGTCTGGCGGGAATTGAGTTTGCCGAGAAGCGATTCGCTGGTGTGCCCCAGGTCGCGGTATTCGATACAGGCTTTCACAAAACCCTGCCGGAAGCGGCTTACGTCTATCCTGGGCCGTATGAATGGGTTGCGCAGGGGATCCGGCGATTCGGCTTCCACGGAATCAATCATCAATACTGCTCAGAGCGCGCGGCCAAACTGCTGGGCAAAGGCGGCGGTTCGCTAAGGCTCGTGATTTGCCATCTGGGAAACGGATGTTCACTCGCGGCCGTGCGAGACGGCCGGAGCGTGGACACGACGATGGGATTTACGCCGCTTGACGGACTCATGATGGGAACGCGGTCGGGCTCGATCGATCCAGGGATTCTGACGTATCTGATGAGTCAAGGCTTCACGGCGTCCCAGCTTGACGAACTGTTAAACAAAAAATCGGGGCTGCTGGGGATTTCTGGCATCTCCGGAGACATGCGCGACATCGTCCGGGAGATGAAGTCCGGGAACCTGCGCGCGAAGCTGGCATTCGATATTTTCGTGCACCGGCTCAGGGCATCGATCGGGGCAATGGTCGCGGCGCTGGGCGGGGTCGATGCGCTCGCCTTTACCGCCGGGATTGGCGAAAACTCGCCGGAAGTTCGCGCGGCGGCTTGCGGGCATTGCGACTACCTGAATATCGAACTGGAGAACGCGAAGAATGCCGCTGTGTCGGATGACCAGGATATTGCTCGCCCCGGGTCGGCAGTGCGAGTTCTGGTGCTCCACGCACAGGAGGATTGGACAATCGCCAAGGGAGCATGGAAGATCATGTCGGGAGGGCGATAGACGATAGGCCCTCACTGCGCGAGCAAATCGATTCGAATCGAGAAAGCCAGCGCGCCCGCAGCTCAGTTTGGATAGAGCGTCTGCCTTCTAATAAAGAAGGCGCAAATTCTAAATGTTTTGCTGAGCGTCGCATTCTTAATTCCTCCTGCGAACCCTTGCGATCATGCATGAGGGCATGATAGCATGACGGCATGAATGCGAGAATCGATTCTCACGGCACCGAAGTCAAGACCGTAGGCAGAAGCGGCCAGATATCCCTAGGCAAGCGTTATGCCGGGAAAACGCTGCGTCTGGAGCGATTCAAGGATGGACGCATTGTCCTCACTGCAGTGGCGATGGTACCCGAAAGCCAGCTCTGGACCCTGACGGAGCCAGATCGCTCGAGGATTGAACGCGGCCTTGATTGGGCTGCAAAGACCAGCCCCGCCGAGACGGATATTGATGCGCTCTTGAAGCGACAAGCAAGCAAGGTGCCGCGCCAGCGTGCCCGCCGCCGATAGCCGGATTCGTCTGGACCTGAACAATCCTGGGTTCCAGGAGGTACTCTTTCGGCTCGAGGATAGCGAACTGAAACAAGTAATCGCATCACTGCGACGACTGCGTGAATTGGAGTGGAGCGCGTTCTATCGCCATAAGGGATTCCATTGGGAAGCGATCGAGCATCTGAAAGCGCCGAATGGTGCAAATGTCCACTCGCTTCGTCTAAGTCAGAAAATTCGCGCCCTTGCTTTTCGAGATCGTGAATTTCTACGCTTCGTTTCGCTCCACCCCGACCACGATTCTGCCTATGACCGGTAAGTCCTTTGTGTGAACGTTGGCACGGAGCGTCCCGCGAACTGAACGGTTGGCTGTGGGATTCCGAGGGAGCCTTTATTTTTGCGACTTTGGCCAAGCTTCCCACCTTGGCTCCTGTGTGGCTTTCCTGCCGCGGTTTGCTCCGCAATCGCTTCGCGCGCAGCAACGCATTGAGAACGTTGTGCCCGCTGTCCACCGGGAGGATGCTGGCCCGTTTGTGGATTTCTGAAGTCGCGAAATAGGTCCGGGCCGATCTGTCTGTGATTCACACCGGACCTCGAGGAGTGGATTGGCCTGATAACTCCTAGGAAGCCTTGCTTGGCGGAACAATCGGCAGCCCCATTGCCCTCCATGCCTGAAATCCACCAATCATGTCCGTCGCGCGGCAGAGTCCAAGATCCTGCAGAGCTATCGCCGCGAGGCTTGAGGTATAGCCTTCGGAACAGAACACGATCACCTGGAGGTCATGATCGGTCGCGACCGGCAGCCGCGCGCTGGAGGCTGGGTCGAACCGCCACTCGAGCACGTTACGCTCAACAACCAACGCGCCCGCAATACCACCCTCCATCGCGCGCTGGCCCTCGGAACGAATATCGACGAGTATCGCTTCTGTTTTGACCATCGCTCCCTGCGCCTCATCTGGAGATAGCCGTCGCAGTCGGGCGCGTGCCGCTGAAAGCACCTGCTCAATGCTCAAGGCACCGGTCTGGTCCAAGGGCTTCGGCTGCTGCACTCGCCACTTATGATCGATCGTCTCAGCCTTCCCAGATGCGCGGTCACGCGGAACCAGTCGACTGCCATCCAACTCGTACTCGTTCATGTCGGTAAGCGGAGGAGAATATGCGTGAATGCTTATGGCCGGCGCGAGGGAGCCGTTACGGACGTCATGCGCATAATCGGGGCCGAATGCGCGTGGTTTGCCCGGATGTATCACGCGGGTCCGCTCGCCTGGACGACGCTCCTCCAGAATACCGGTCGCTACAACGAGGGCCCCCGAGGACGCACCGTGGTCATGGAAGCCGGTGGATTGCCCTGGCAGCCAACTGATCACCCATATGTCGTAGTCCGGACCGTGATACAACCGCTCATACCAGCGCTGCTCGGCCCGCAGCCGCACTTTATCCATCCATCCATCAGACGACGCGAACAGAGACACGATATTCGCGAGCTCCTCAGGTGATCTCGAGACCTCTCCGGATAGGCTCTTCGCTGCCACTGATGCGTTTTCGGCTTCTTGCAGACGTCGTTTATCTGTTGCGAGTCGCATAGAGTCTCCCCAAGCTGAACAAAGAAGTCCCGGCACGGATGTCGAAACAACGGTCAAACGATGAGCAATTCGGATGAGCTGTGGAGGGATTTCAGGTAAATCTGAGGAGGTCGCAGCTCACCCAACGAAAGGCTGGTAGCAGCGACAACAGTGAAGCACGTGAAACATCATATTTTCAATGCTAGCATGGCCTGAAGAATCGGGTCAATGTTCGAGCATCGGAAGGGTAAATAGGCATGTTGGGGAGATGAGCCAGACGGTCTGCAACTTCGCACGTCCTGCCGAATGGAACTTTGGCACTCTTGGCGTTGACACGACCCACCGCCAGAAACATTCTGGCAGGTGTGTTTTTTTTGAACGCGCTACAAACAAGAATACGCCGCGTATCGGCGAGACATTTGCGGCGCCACCCGACCAGTCCCCTGGAGGTTTGGAGTGCGAATCTTTCAGGAGAGAGTTCAATGCGGAAATCTTTATTCCTTCTTGTGCTCAGCATGCATCTAGTTGCCGCTGCGGCAACAGCGCCTTCGTCTCACATTTACATCGCCGGACGAGGCGTTCGGAGTCAAGCCGGGCGCCGACCGCAAACTGGTGGACTGGAAGGAAATTACTGCCTACTTTCAGAAGCTCGCGTCGCAATCGGACCGCGAGCGAACTATCGTATTGACTTAAAAACCCTGAAAAGAGGCGCCAAATGACCAGACTCCCCCGCAGTTATTTCGGAGATCCGGTTCTCCGAGCGCGAGCAAAGACAGTCGCCAACCGCGACATTGGAACGCGGTCTTTTCAGAGGCTTATGCAGGAAATGTTCTTCACAATGCGAAGAGTCGGAGGTGTCGGACTCGCCGCGCCGCAGATTGGTAAGTCGATTCAGCTAGCCGTCATCGAGATTAGGACGACAGTCCTGCGACCGGGAATCGTGCCGCTCGCCCCAACCGTGATCATAAATCCCGTTATTGTGAGTCACTCGAAGGAACAAGTGGTCGATTGGGAAGGATGCCTAAGTTTCCCCAACGCGCGCGGTCTCGTTCCCCGATACAAGGAGATTGCCGTTGCCTACTTTGATCGGCATGGGAAAAAGCAGACGGCACACGTGCAAGGATTCCAAGCGAGAGTCTTCCAGCACGAAATCGATCATTTGAATGGAACGGTATATGTTGATCGGATGATGGACATGAAGAGTCTTATGACGCTTGGGGAATTCAAGAAACGAGTCTTGAAGCGAGGAGCACTGAGAAGCAAGTAGCTTCGAAGGAACTGGCGCGTGCCCAGATCGAATATGCGAAAAAGGGAGTCACGGAGTAGTTTGTCGCAACCAGATATTGGCGTTCGCATCTAAATGTCAGGACGACCAGTTTCGCTGATGATTCGGAGGAGAACATGCTCGAGGCAACGACCGTGGTCACGCCCGCCCGTTTTGAACAAGGTCTTCTTTACGCCGATTTCCTGGCACAGGCAAAGGTAAATAGCGATAAGTTCGAGAAGTTTTACAACGATCCGGCGCTTACCGATGACGATATCGCCTTTTTCAAGAAGATGGCCGCGCTGCCAAGGGGGCCGTCCAAAATTCTGGCATTAGCCGAAGACTGGTGTGGCGATGTCTACCGCGAACTGCCTACGGTTGTCCGTATAGCCGAAGCCACCGGTGCCGAACTGCGCGTTTTCCGGCGTGATGAAAATCCGGATATCATGGACGAATATTTGAGCAACAACGGTAAATCGCGTGCGATACCGGTGTTTGTCTTTTATACAAAAGACCATCGATATATCACGCATTTCGTGGAGCGGTCGGCCGGTGCACACAAGGAACTGACTGGGGCGATCGCGGAAATCAGTGCGAAACTGGGTCTGCCGCCGGGCACCACATACGCCACAGTCCCCGACGCGAGCCGGCCAATGTTCGTGCAAGAACTGATCGCGAAGATCACTCCGCGCTTTGCTGCTTGGCGGAAAGAGGCAATCCAAGAAATGCGTACATTGCTTTCCACGGCTCTCCATTCTCCGGACCACTCATGACCCAATGAACCAGAATCCGGTAAAAGCGGTTCCCATCGTCTACACAATCCGGGGTTGCGACGCCTGTGTGAAGCTCCTCCGAAAGTGGGATGCCGAGGGAGTCGCATACGACGAGCGGCGCGTTGAGTTAAGTCAGCTTCTGCTCGACGAAGCCCGCAAATACGGCAGTCTTGTCCCGATTGTCGTCTGGCCGGACGGCACGGTCCAACAAGGGTTTGGAGACAGCCTCGGCTGCTTTATTTGAGAACTTGGTTGCGTCTAGCAACGCGGAAGCAGTTTTTCTTGATTCGTCCTGGGCGCCTCCAACTGCGCTTACGAGTTCCCAGCCATCCTTGTGCTACTCCTGCTGTTGCTCCAGAGTGCGACTTCCTGATTCGATGCAGGGTGTGGGCGTGAACCATCGGAATCAAATTTTTTGTCCGAAGCCGTATGCTGTTGCTTGTACCTGGCTCTGCGTACTTCTTGCATCACGGTTTGGCATGGTGTTCGGGCCTCTACGGATTTTTGGGAACCGCTTTGTCAGTCGGGCCGCCGACGCTGCCGCGATTTCGGAAGCGGACGAACAGTGCACCACAACCCGAACGATTACCCATCCGCTGGGCAACATAGTACGTGTCGAGATTCCAGGAAATCGCGGAGAACTGGAACTCGAATTACGGTTGCAAGAGCAGTAGAATCAAAGACTAGCCAAGGATGCGCCCGTAGCTCAGTCTGGATAGAGCGTCTGCCTTCTAAGCAGAGGGTCGGGGGTTCGAATCCCTCCGGGCGCGCCATCTCAAACCGGCCTGACTCAAGGTAAAGGATTAAGCAAACTCATACCTCGCCCCTGACTTTCCCCAGACCATCCGTCAAGAGCGAAGCATGCAAGTGCAGCCTAGGCGAGCCTTACGTGTTTTTCCCTCGCCGTGGATAGGTCCCACGAACTATCGGGAACGTTGCGATGCTCTTTTGCTTTGACGCCCCCGCATTTCATCGCCCGCTCGGGGTGGTTTTCCGCCGCGCCGCTTCATGAGCTTGTCGAAAGCTTTGAAATCGGCGCGCTCTCTGCGACCGGCAAAGAACTCGGCCGTTTGCAAAGCCGAAAGTTTTTCAGCCACGGCTGTGGCGACGAACTGGTTTATGCTCGTCCCATCTTCCTTGCTTTGCCGCTCCACGGCTCTCTTTATCGAACGTGGAAGTCGGAGCGGGTATGTCATCGTTTCCGTCATGGTTTTATCCTTCCTATCGCCTCACTCGGGACCATCAATTCAATCCCAAACCGAGCCGGCACGATCCCGAAATCCCGCACGTTGAAAGTAACCAATGCATTGGCGCGTCCGTTGACCGCCGCCTCCAGTACCATCTCATCTCCAGGGTCACGCAATTGCGGGCGCCACAGAAAATGTGTTTTCACCGGCTCCGCCATTGCCAGCACTGCATCCAGGAATATTTCAACCTCGCGTTCACTCAGGCCGGCCGCCAGCCGGTGCTCCAACTCCGAACATACCGCCTCGTACTCCATACCGAGCGGAACGCTCACCAAGAGTGTTACCCTGCCGTTCCGCGCGGCGCGGAGGATCGCTGCCGACGCTCCGCGGGGGCTACGCATCGCCGCGACGATCACAGCTGTATCTACGACATATCTCACATCGCCGATGATATCATATCACAGGTGATATTGAAGTGTAGCCACCACTCCGAACCTGCGGTTCACAGTTCGCCATTGGATTCGCCCCAGACCTCCTTGCTTGCGTTCACAGCGGATTCGCTTCCCAGAGCACCTGATTTAGAATTTAGCGCATCAGTTAGGGCTTGTCGGCCGCACGTCAGAAATCGGCACTCGGGGGCTACCGGAGCTTTGCGCCGGCTGCGGGGGCGTAAGTTTCGCTCAGTTCGAACTCGTCGCGGAAAACTTCGTAGTCGCGGCGAAGTTGCCTGATAAAACCTAGAAATTCCGGATGACTGTGCAGCGAGCGGAGGTGCGGGTCTTTTTCAAATGCGCGATAGTTAGGCAGTCCTCCCTCAGCGCATCGCTTCAATTCGGCCATCGCTTTCTCCGGCCTGCCGCACATCGCGTACACTCCAGCGGCGCAGTGCCAGCTATGGTGGGAATGGACCATGCTCTTCCTACTCGCGACGGCTTGGTCCGCGAGCTGTTCCGCCCTCTTGTGCTCACCCTCGCGGACTGAAATTAGGCCTTCCATTGCGTCAATCTGCGGTTCTTCGGGAATCATCAGGCGCGCCTTCCGAAGCTTCTCCCGCGCCTCTCCCAGTTCCCCCGAGTAGATCCACGGCAAGGGCGAGTTGATATTGGCGTGAACCAGTGAGGGTTGCAGGGCCAGGGCTCGCTCATTCCAGTCGTCAGCAGCGCCGTAGTTTCCTGTATATAGGGAGGTCTGGGCGCGACCCGCGTAACACAATGCGAATTCTGGGTTCGCCAGTACGCCTTCGTCGTAGTCGGCGTAGGCGGCTTCATGGAAACCGAAATGAAATAGAACCGCGGCGCGATGCGCGCGGGCGGTGTACCGGCCCGGGTTGATCTTCAGGGCGGCATTCAAGGCTCTTAGCGCGGGCCGAAACTGGAAACCGCGCAAAGGCGACCACAAAATCATCCCCCGCGTACAAAAAGCGTCGCAGTTGACGGGGTCCAATTCCAGCGCCCCGGCGGCGGCTTTTTCAGACCGCTCGAACCATTTGGGATCGGGGTCCACATGCGCACCCATGTGGTAGCAGACGGTTGCGAGCATGCCCCAGGCGTCCGCAAATCCCGGATCGAGATCGATAACGCGCTCGAGCATTTCGACCGTGGAGGCGAGCTCTAGCTTGTCGAAGAACACTGCCCGGTCGATTGCCCGCATGTATATCTCGAATGCGAGAGGGTGGCGCGTGGCGGGGGCGGTGATCGGCGCGGATTTCCTGGGCGCCGGCGGTGTAAGAGCATCAAGAACAGAATCGGCAAGCTGGTCTTGCAAACTGAACAAATCGCGCATCTCGCCATCCAGTTTGACCGAGTGAAGGGTACCTGCGATACCCACTTGCCAAATCTGGAGCAGAATTCGCAGGTTGTTACCCAGTCTTTGAATGCTGCCCTCAACCACGAGTTCCACATTGAGCGCACGCGCAATCTGAGTCCAATCGGCGCCCTTCACGGTACACTTCATGACGCTCGCGGTCGGACGCACAACTAGGTTCGGGGCCGAAGCTATCCGATTCGCGATCGCCTCCGCCAGGGCTACCGATAAGAAGCGGTCCTCTGGAGCTTTCGCCCGCAACTGCAGTGGCATTACTGCGACGGTCCGGCGACCATCGCCCAATGGCAGGGAAACGGTTCTGAAATGGGTTTCGTTTCCTCGAGGCAGAGCGCCGAGATTCTCATCAATCCGCTCGATCGGTGCCACAAAACGATAGCCGCGCTTCGGCAAGGTTTCGATGAACCGGCTGCTTCCAGCGGAATCGCCGAGGGCTTCACGGATTCGGTTGATGGCATTGCTCACGCCGTGGTCAAACTCGACGAATGTATCCTCATCCCATAGCCGCTTTCGCAAATCGTCACGTGCGACCATGTTTGGATGGCTTTCCAAAAGCAGCGCAAGGACACGGAACGGCTGGTCCTGCAGCTTGATTCGGCGGCCGTTCTTGCGGACTTCTCGAGCGAGAAGATCGACCTCAAACGCGCCGAAGCTGTAGCCCTTGGGATTCGAGCTGGGTGCCTGCATTGTTGCGCCACTCCAAGTTTGTTGGCCACGAGTGTAGCTCAAGAAGTAAATGCCTAGCCACGGTCTTGGCCGGATGTGAGGTAAACCTACGCAGGTTAGTCAATTGTCGGATGATAAATATTTGAGATTTTCGAGAACGTCCGTGCATTGCCGCCAAACAAGTCCCGTGCGAAGTTGCGCGGGCTAGGCATGAAGCGGCCTGACATCGCGGCCGATTTTCGAGGAGAAAAACAATGAATCGAATGAACATATTCCAGGCCCTTCGGAACGAGCGGTTCTCCGCTCTTGTCGCATTGGCAGGATTGGTTCTTTTTCTCACCGCTTCCGGCGCCAAGGCCGCCGGTTGCGCCCTTCCATCCAAAACGGGAGCCGCTCCCTCAATTCCCTATGTGAGCCCTCACGGGGACGACCAGCAAGGGGGCGAGGATTCGTATCGGCCTGCTTCCATCGTTGGGTTGTGGCACCTGAATTACACCGCCGAGGCCGAGTCCGGTGCCCCTATTTTCCCTCCAGCTCCCTTCCCGTTCCTCGAATCCTTTAAGATGTGGCACGCGGATGGAACTGAATTTGAAAACGCGTTTATGCCGCCCACGAGCGGAAACATCTGCTACGGCGTCTGGAAGGATTTAGGCGACGGCAGCGTCAAGCTGCACCATATCGGTCTGATGTTTGATTCGACTGGCCAGCTTTCAAACATCTTCACCGTTGACGAGAAAGATACGGTTGCAAGCAACGGCAAAACCTACAACGGAACCTTCGACTTCAAACTCTGGCCTCCCAGCTTTGTTAACGTCGGCGTCGGGAGCCCCATCGCGGAGGTCACAGGCAAAACGGCTGGTACCCGTATCACCGTCGATTGACCAACTCTCAATCCGAAAAATGCATGCCGCGCACTGTGGCGAAGGGGATTGCACCTAATCCCCTTCACCGCTATTCCCAGCGCTCACCAGGTTGCGATGCGATGACCAAGAAAATGCGACGAACCAAGGTGAGAACAACGGGTACCGTTGCGGGCCAGAAACGGGGTTGTGGGAAGTGAAAACAATCAAAGCATCTACTGACAGGGTGAATTTCGGTCCATCGTCGGTCCAGCTCAAGAGAAAGATAAATGACGCGCTTCCTCGTAAGCGACGCCAGCAGCGGCACTTAGAGTTCTGTATTGCATAGCTCCTTAGCAGAATGCCGCAGGTTCGAGTCCTGCCGGGCGCGCCAGTCCTAGCGCAGTTGTTTCAATGAGTTCCCATCAGACCTTTCTTCTATTGACATTCTATAGGAGAAAATCTATTGTCCAAATAGAATGCCTATAGGAGCTAAGGCATGAGCCCCGAACAAACGAATCTTCTGCAAGGAACGCTCGACCTCGTGATCTTGAAGGCGCTTGCTCTCGAGGAAATGCATGGCCTAGGCATTTCCCGCCGAATCGAACAGATCACGAAGGGCACTTTCCAGGTTAAGCCCGGCTCTCTATTTCCGGCCCTGCACCGAATGGAGGAGGCAGGCTGGTTGAGTTCAGCGTGGGGAGAATCAGAGAACAACCGGCGCGCGAAGTATTACAAATTGACGAAAGCCGGCCGGCAGCAACTCGGGGCCGAAACAAAACGCTGGGGCCGAATCTCCTTGGCCATCGCGCGAGCGCTGGAAACATCCTGAGAAGGAGAGAATGTTATGCCGTCGTTCTCCCGTGCAATTAGCCTCTGGCGCAATTTCTTCCACCGGCAGCAGATAGAGACAGAACTCGATGAAGAGCTTCGCTCCCATCTCGAATTGCTGACGGAGCACAAGGTGAAAGAAGGAATGGATTCCCAGGAGGCTCGCCGAGCGGCACACATCGAGCTTGGGGGCGTCGAACAAGTCAAGGAGGAGGTCCGGGCCGTGCGTGCCGGGGTGTGGCTCGACACTTTGCTGCAGGACATCCACTTCGCTTTTCGAATGTTGCGGAAAAAACCCGGCTTCACCGTCGTCGCTGTCATCACCCTCGCTCTCGGCATCGCATCGACCGTCGCCATTTTCGGTTTCGTCGACTCCGCGTTGATCCGCCCGCTCCCCTATCACAATTCCTCACACCTCGTGGCTGTCGGCGAAACCGATCTGCGAAGCAGCGGCAAACTGGTGGGCTACTCCTACCTCAATTACCTTGACGTCGCGCGCGCCAATCTCTCCTTCGCTGCGAGCGCTGCTTACCACGGCCCGGCGACCTTTGCTCTCACCTACGCAACCGGCGTGCATCTGGTCCCCGCAGCCGTGGTGACACCAAGCTTCTTTCGCACCCTAGGCGTTACGCCCATTCTCGGAAAAGATTTCGATCCCGTTCCCCTCAGCGAAGATTTGCAGACAATCCCTGCCACGATCATTCTCAGTTATGCGGCGTGGCAGAACTGGTTTGCGGGCCGGCCCGACGTGCTGGGGAAAACGGTCACTTTCGGGGTAAAGCGCGAACTTTACAGTGTAATCGGCGTGCTTCCACGCAGCTTTGAATTCGCGCCCGCCGGGACCCCCGATTTTTGGACAACGCTTCGCCCTTATGCGCCTTCTGCTTGCTATAAGAGCCGTGGTTGCGAGACTTTGGGCGTCGTCGCTCGCTTGAAAGACGGCGTCACCCTGCCGCAGGCACTTTCCGACGTGCAAGCAATTGCCGCACAAGAATCGCGGCTGTATCCCGACCCCGACAAATACCGAGGCGCGAGCATCCTTCCTCTCGGCCAGTTTATCTTTGGCGACATCGAGCCGATTCTCCTCGCGCTGCTCGGCGCCGCGGCGCTTCTCCTCCTGATTTCCTATGTCAATGTCGCCACTCTTCTCCTGGTTCGCTCGCAAAATCGCCGCCATGAATTCTCCGTCCGCCGCATACTCGGTGCCGGGCGCGCGCGCCTCACGCAGCAATTTGTCATCGAGGGATTCGTTGTCGTGGCCTTGAGCACCGCGCTCGGATTTGCCATCGCAATACTGGCGCGCGGTCTTCTCCTCAAATTAATTCCCGCGGACATGCTCGACTCCATGCCCTATCTGCGCACAGAATGGCATTGGCACGTCGCTGCGTTCGTCGCCGCGCTTGTGCTGATTGCGCTGATTCTTTTCGCCGTCACTCCCGCGCTCCAACTTCCGCTCGCAGGCCTGCGTGCCGGTTTGGCCTCCGGAGCCACCGCGAGCACGGGCACAGCCTGGCGTTCGCTGGGCGCACAACTCGTTGTAATCGAACTCGCTACCACAATGGTGCTGCTCACCGGCGCGGGCTTGCTCGGCAAAAGCCTCTACAAGCTGCTCCACGTCGACATCGGATTCACGCCCAGCCACTTAGCCACTCTTTGGATGGCGGCGCGGGACTTGAAGTATTTGCAGAACGATCAAGACCTCGCGCTGCAGCGCGAAGTCGTAACCCGCCTCCAGAATTTGCCCGGCGTTCGCGGCGTCGGCGTCGCGAACGACTTGCCTCTGGGCGGCGACGGCGGCACGCAGATCGGATTCGTCGGCAGGCCCGCTCTTGGCTTCAACAACGAAGTGGGCCACGTTCAAGTCGGGGTGGGATATTTACCGGCTCTAAAAGCACGCTTGCTCGCGGGCCGCGATTTCAACGAAAACGACAACATGCAGGCACCCCTCGTCGCCATCATCAATCAGACTTTGGCACGCCGCTACTTCGCAAATGAAAACCCCATCGGCAAACAGATTTTCTATCACGCGCACGACATCAGCCTCGAGGCGTCGCAGCCGCCGATTCAAATCGTCGGCGTAATTGCAGACATCAAGCAGAACTCGCTCGATGAATCAGGGCGAGCCGACCTTTACACGCCCTTCGTACAATCGCCGGACTCCGGTTTCGCGGTCGCGGTGCGTACATCGCAAGACGCCGCATCTGTGCTGCCGCTGCTCGTCTCTACGCTGCAGAAAATCGACTCAACCATCGTCGTCGTTGACGCCACCACGATGCCGGAAATTATCGAGCACTCATGGGCGGCCTATATGCATCGCGCGTCGGCGTGGCTGACGGGAGGCTTCGCCGCACTCGCTTTGTTGCTGAGTGCGGTCGGTCAGTACGGCGTTATCGCCTATTCCGTGAGCCGCCGCACACGCGAAATCGGCGTTCGCATGGCATTAGGCGCGCAGCGCAAAGAGGTGCTTCGCCTCGTCCTGGGCGAAGGCGCCCGCCTCGGGCTGATCGGACTCTCCATCGGCGTCGTAGCATCTCTCGTCGCCACGCGATGGATGTCGAGCTTGCTCTTCGGCGTCGAACCCGCCGATCCGTTGACATTCGTCACCGTCGCCGCTCTTCTCTCGCTCATCGCGCTACTCGCTTGTTACATCCCCGCGCGCCGCGCGACGCGGGTCGATCCCATCGTAGCGCTGCGGTACGAATGAACGCGCAGGAAGGAAAGAGTGATCAAGCTCACGAATATTGAAAAGTCATACGAATCCGGCGCCGGGAGAACCTGGGTGCTTCGCCGGATCAACCTCGAAGTTCTCGAAGGCGAGTTCATCACGATCATGGGGCCTTCGGGAGCAGGGAAATCCACACTGATGGGTGTCATCGGAATGCTCGACGGCGACTGGAGGGGCGAGTACTACTTGGTGGATCGTGCGGTGCACAAGCTCGACAATCGGCGACGCGTGGAATTGCACAAGCAATACATCGGCTTCGTTTTCCAGCAGTACCATTTGCTCGACGACCTCACTGTCTCTGAAAATCTCGATCTTCCGCTCTCTTATCGCGACGTCAAGAAATCGGAACGCCAGGCGCTAGTCGCAGATGCCCTCGACCAATTTCAGATCGTCGGCAAGAAATCGCTATACCCGAATCAGCTTTCGGGAGGGCAGCAACAACTCGTGGCCGTGGCGCGCGCTGTGATTGGCAAGCCAAAACTGATTCTCGCCGATGAACCAACAGGAAGTCTTCATTCGAGCCAAGGAAAAATGATTATGGACTTGCTGAAGAAACTTAACGAGGGCGGCACCACGATCGTTCAGGTCACGCACAATGATGCCTGGGCAGCCTATGGACACCGCATCGTCCAGTTGGCCGACGGTTGGGTTGTGAGTGGACAAGCTCGGGCAGGAACCGCCTGACAATCCGATGATGTTGCTTGTTCCGACCCGAGCCAGAGCTTTAAGGGGGAGTTCGTTGCTGCGACAACTTAGGCACGTAGGGAACATCCTGGCCAATCTGTTGGGCAAGGACAGGAGGGACAAGGAACTCGATGAGGAAGTTCGCTCCCACGTCGAACTGCTTATCGGCCAAAAAATCAAAGAAGGGATGAATCCTGAGGAAGCGCGGCGCGCAGCAAAAATCGAGTTTGGCGGCGTCGAACAGGTGAAGGAGAAGGTCCGTGCAGTACGCGCCGGGGCATGGTTCGACACTCTGCTGCAAGATGTGCGTTTTGGCGCGCGCATGCTGCGCAAGAATCCCGGCTTCACGACTGTCGCAATCGTGACGTTGGCTCTGGGCATTGGTGTCAACGTAGCTATTTTTAGTGTGGTGGACGCAACGCTTCTCGACCCGATTCCTTTACCTCACCCGGACCGAATCGTAAGCGTCTTTGAGAGGTGGCCATCATTTCCCTATGCTCCGTTTTCATATCCTAACTTTCTTGATCTCCAGCGAGACAGCCGCACCTTCAGCGGAATAGCAGCATGGCGAGTCGAGTCGTTCAGCCTCACGGGCTCGGGCGAGCCCGAACAATTGCACGGTAAAATGGTTACCGGCAATTTCTTCTCGCTGCTTGGAGTTCGGCCCATCCTCGGACGGACGTTTCGCGCGGAAGAGGACCAACTCGGCGCCGCCCCGGTGGCTATCCTCGGCGAGGGATTGTGGAAGCGCCGCTTCGGATCGATCCCTGACATTCTCGGCAAGAGCATTGCGCTGGACGGCAAGGACTACACGATCATCGGAGTGGTCCCATCCAGTTTTCATCTGCTGCGGTATCAAGACAGCTTTTTCGACGACATTTTCGTTCCCGTCGGACAGTGGGATAATCCCCTCTTGCGCGATCGGCGATTCACCCTTGGCCTGCGCACAGTTGGCCGACTTGCGGCTGGGATAACTCTCTCTCAGACCCGCGTCGAAATGGATCAAATCGGCCAGCGAATTGTTGCCGCATACCCCGACCAGGCCGCTGGAATGGGCATCAGCGTGATGCTATTCAAGGAAGACCTCGTCGGAAGGTTCCAGTCGACGTTGCTATTGCTGTGGGGAGCCGTCGGTCTTGTGCTGTTGATTGCGTGCGCGAACGTGGCAAATCTCTTGCTGGCGCGTTCTTCGGCGCGCAGGCAGGAATTTGCGGTTCGCAGCGCGATGGGCGCGAGTCGAAGCAGGCTCGTCCGCCAACTGATGGCGGAAAACATCCTGCTAGCTTCTGCTGGCGGCGCATTCGGGATTGCGCTGGCGATGTGGGGTCTGCCATTGGTGCTCAAGATCTTTCCATCGGCGCTTCCGGCCGTCGCCCGTGTCGAAATGAATCTGACGGTGCTCGCCGTGGCTGTCGGAGTGTCATTCGGGACGGGCATTATCTTCGGTCTCGCACCTGCCCTCAGAGTATCCGCGGTCAACCTGCAGGGCGCGTTGAAGGAGGGCGGACGCGGAAGCACGGCGGAACGTCATCACGCCCAGAGTGCCTTCGTGGTAGCAGAGGTCGGACTCTCACTGATATTACTGATTGCAGCCGGGCTTTTGATTCGCAGTTTCGCGAAAGTTTGGGCCGTCAATCCCGGCTTTGAGCCCAACCACGTTCTGACTCTCGGTATCACCTTCTCACCGGTGAATACGTCCAGTCCGGAGACAGCGCGCGCCAAACTCCGTGAGCTAACCGGGCGGTTGGCCGCGTTGCCCGGCGTTCAATCGGTGAGCGTAAATCTGGGTGATCTGCCGCTAGAAGGCGATAGCGAAGTTCCTTTCTGGCCGAGTGAGAAGCCTAAGCCACTGGAATCCAGCGAAATGCCTCTCGCGCTCAGCTATTCCGTGGGACCAGATTACTTCCTAGCCATGCAAATTCCGATCCTTCGGGGCCGCGTGTTTACCCCGCAGGATGATCCGTCGGCTCCCGCAGTAGTTGTGATTGACGAAAACTTGGCCACGAGCATTTTTCCCGGGGAGGACCCGATCGGGAAAACGCTCAACATAGGCACGGACCCTAAGCCGATTGAGATTCTGGGTGTTGTAGGGCATGTGAAACATTGGGGACTCGACGCTGACGCGAACGCTCCCGTTCACTATCAAATCTACTTCAGCTACATGCAACTGAGTGGTCCCCTGCTGCCAATTCTCGTGAGCAATACCTCCGTGGTTGTAAGGTCGAATGCCTCGCCGGAGACTCTCGTGGGACCTATCCACAAGGAGATTAGTTCGTTCGACGGCGGCGCTGTCGTGTACAACGTCCGGCCGATGGACCAACTACTCGCGAGCTCGCTTGCTGAACGGCGTTTCTCGATGGTTTTACTAGGGATTTTTGCCGGGATCGCTCTCCTGCTGGCCATGATCGGGGTCTATGGAGTCGTTTCGTACTTGGTTGGTCGGCGGACGCACGAGATCGGCGTTCGCATCGCTCTTGGCGCCCAGCAGCGGGACATTCTCCGCATTGTGCTTATCGAGGGCGGGAAGATGGCCCTGGTGGGCATAGTCATTGGTCTTGCAGCTTCTCTAGTGGTGACGCGTTTTATGGCAACGATGCTGTTCGGGGTAAGCGCTACGGACCCGCTGACGTTTGTGGTGGTCGCTTTCATTCTTGTGAGTGTGACGCTCTTGGCATGTTGGATTCCAGCGCGGCGGGCGATACGCGTCGACCCCCTGGTCGCGTTGCGTTATGAGTAGCGGAGAAGGCAATTGGATATAGCGCGTCCAGAAGACAAGAGAAAAAAGCGAGTCCGCCGCTATATCTATGTCGGCGCGACGCTCGTGGTTGTTGTTGTGACTACTGCCGCACTTTCGCGCCTAAAACCCGCAGCCCCGACCGTGGATCGCTCGACGATCTGGACAGACACCGTAAAGCGTGGGCCGATGCTTCGCGAGGTGCGCGGGCTGGGAACGCTGGTACCGGAAACCGTTTGGGTAATTCCAGCGGCGACGGATGGGCGAGTCGAGAAGCGCTATCTGCTTCCAGGAACTCCCGCTAAAGCAAACACCATCGTTCTGGATCTCAGCAATCCGCAATTGGAGCAGGAGGCTCTCGACGCGCAGTACCAATTGAAAGGAGCCCAAGCCTCCCTCGAACAGACGAAAGCTCAGCTTCAGAACGAGCTGATGGATAAGCGCACGCAAGCAGCGGCCGTTTCTTCACAATACCGCACCGCGGAAATGCAAAAGGATTCATACGAGCGACTCGGCAAGCTAGGCCTGAAAGCCGACCTCGACGTGAGAACCTCCGAAGTGCAGGCCGAGGAATTGGCTAAACAGAATGACCTCGCTCAGCAGGAGGTCGAGACGTTTGCAAACTCCATCAACGCACAGCTCGCCGTCCAGCAGGCGAACATCGATCAGAAACACGCTCTTTACGAGCTGAAGAGATCGCAGGTGGAACAGTTGCACGTTCGAGCTGGCGTTGATGGCATATTGCAGGAACTCGATGTCGATGTCGGGCAGAGGGTGGCTCAGGGAACGCCCTTGGCGAAGGTGTCGCAGCCGACCGAACTCAAGGCAGCGCTCCAGATCGCTGAGACTCAAGCGAAGGATGTCCAGCTCGGACAGAAGGCGTCGGTCGACACGCACAACGGAATCATTCCTGGACACGTCATGCGCATCGATCCGTCCGTTTCGAACGGAACGCGGACGGTGGACGTAAAGCTCAATGGCTCTCTGCCACTAGGCGCCGTTCCGGACTTGAGCATCGAAGGCACGGTTGAGATCGAGCGCCTAGCGGACGTCCTTTATGTCGGACGCCCCGTGAATGGCGATGCAGATAGCACAGTAGGCTTGTTCAAGCTCGAGCACGACGGCCGCGAGGCAATTCGGGTTCCCGTCGGAATCGGCAGCGAGTCGGTTAACACGGTCGAGATTCGCAAAGGTCTGAGCGTCGGCGACTCAGTGATCTTGTCCGACATGTCGGCGTGGGACAACTATGACCGCGTGGAGCTGAAATGAGTTGCCACTGACACGGTCGGAGTCGTCGCAGCGAGAGCTCAAGGGGTGGGAAATGAATAGCACGATGCTGCTTGCACGTATCAAGAACTTCGTGCGTCATTTCTTCCGCAGGCAGCAAGTAGAGAAAGACCTCGATGAGGAAGTTCGCTCCCACCTCGAATTGCTGACGAACCAAAAGATGAGGGAAGGAATGGATTCTGAGGAAGCTCGCCGAGAGGCGAGAATCGAGCTTGGCGGCGTCGAGCAGGTTAAAGAAGAGGTGCGCGCGGTGCGCACGGGTGCATGGCTCGACACTCTGTTGCAGGACACCCGCTTCGCCCTCCGAATGTTGCGAAAAAAACCAAGCTTCTCCGTCGTCGCGGTCATCACTCTCGCTCTCGGCATCGGCGCGAATACGGCTATTTTCTCGATTGTGGATGCGGTGCTGTTACGTTCGTTGCCATTCCGTGACCCCGATCGGCTCGTTGCGATTTCTGAGACTCATCCATCGATACCCGAAATTGGTGCCGCCGTAGCGGACTTCGGAGACTGGCAAAAGCAGTCACATTCGTTCGAAAGACTGGCGGCCTATAATCTAACGAGCTTCGCTCATGCGACATTGATGGTCCATGGCGAGCCTCAAGAGGTTCATGGTGCGATCATTTCGCACGATCTCTTTCCGCTGCTTGGAATTGCGCCTGCGATGGGTCGGAATTTTATTCCCCAAGAGGACGAGCTAGGCAGTGGGCCGGTGGTCATTCTGAATGGCGAGATATGGAAGACGCGTTTCGCTGCCGATCCAAACATACTCGGTCAGTCGCTGATCCTTAATGACAAAGCCTATACCATCGTCGGCATTCTTCCGCCGGGGATTCGCTTTCCCCAAGATGCCGAGGTGTGGGTGCCGCTGGGCAACTTGGATAAGGATGATCGCACGAATCGCTTCTATCATCCATTGTTCGTCGTCAGCCGTCTCGCGCCTCGGGCAAGCGTATCGGAAGCGCGCGCGGAGATGGACGGAATAGCAGCGCGGCTGGCAAGCGCCTATCCACAAACGAATCACGACATCGGTGTAAAGGTCGAGCCGCTACTCGAGAAATATGTGGGTGGTTTGCGGAGCGCTCTGTTAATTCTCTGGGCCGCAGTGGGACTGGTTTTGTTGATCGCTTGCGCGAACGTCGCAAGTCTTTTGCTCGCGCGAGCCACCAACCGCGAGGGGGAAATGAAGCTTCGTTGCGCCCTAGGCGCAAGCCGAGCGCGACTGATCCGGCAGGGATTGACAGAGAGCATCATCCTAGCTGGGTTTGGCGGTATGTTGGGTGTTTCACTCGCCTGGACCGGACTGCGGCTGTTTTCAAAGTCGCTTCCTCAAATCATGGACGCGCAGATTCTCCGATTGCACGAAATCAGTATCGATTCTCGTGTGCTTGGAGTGACAGTTGGCGTCTCGATTCTTGCGGGAGTCCTCTTTGGCGTTTTCCCCGCCTTCCGGGCGAGTCGGGGCGATGTGAGTAGTGTCCTCCAGTCTGACGGACGGACTTCTCCGGCAGGGCGCCGAAGACTCGCCCATCGAGTAGCAGTAGCCGGAGAAGTCACTATTGCCGTCGTGGTTCTCATTAGCGCGGGACTTCTCGTACGCAGCTTGCAACAACTCATGGCGACATCGCCGGGATTCCGTGTCGATCACTTACTGACGATGCGCACGTCGCTTCCGAGCGACAAATACGACTCTCGGCAGGCCATTTCGGAATTTTATCAACGGCTGCTGCCAAGACTCAGCGTCTTGCCTGGTGTTGAATCTGTCGGCACGATCGACCAGACTCCCCTTATCCCGAATACGGGCGTGACGCGCTTTCTGGTCGATGGTGCAGCGTCCGTCAGGCCGGGTGACTATCCGGTCGCGAACTATCGGCAGGTGAGTCCCGGTTACTTTCAGACGATGGGGATTCCCCTGCTCAGCGGAAGGGTACTCGAAGAAAATGATCTCACCCGTCAGGACTCAGTATTGGTCATCAACCGCACATTGGCTGGCCAGTTTTTCCCTCGGCAGGACCCCGTGGGACGGAAGCTTTTGTTGGGCGTTGCGACAGGGAGGCCCATCGGCATATCCATTGTGGGCGTTGTCGGCGATGTGCACGACCTTTCGTTAGATTCACCCCCACCGGCTGAGATGTATTTCGCTGGGTTCGCCCAGGTCTCGACGTTTGTAGTCCGTTCAATGGTAGATCCACCGAGCATGGCAGCCATGGTCCGTAACGCAGTGCTCGCCGTAGATCCTTCGCAGCCGGTCTTTGAAGTCCAAACGGGGACACAGTTGGTTGATGACTCGATCGCGCGGCAACGATTTGCAACGATTCTATTCGGATTGTTTTCTATGTTGGCGCTGCTTCTCGCAACAGGCGGAATTTACGGGGTAACGTCTTATGCAGTCGCGGAGCGGACACGCGAGATTGCCGTGCGTATGGCTCTTGGGGCACGGCCACGTGACGTTCTGCGGCTAATCTTGCGCCAAGAGATGCTTGCTGCGGCACTTGGCATAGGAATAGGAGCCACTGTCGCACTTCTCGCGACGAAATTGCTCTCAAACCTACTCTACGGAGTGGGCGCGACCGACTTGGTGACATACGGCGGAGTTTGTGTCGTGTTTGGAGGAACGGCGCTCCTAGCGTGCTACATTCCGGCGCGGCGGGCGATACGCGTTGATCCGATGATCGCTCTGCGCTACGAATGACCGAGAGAACAGGCTCTGTCTGCAGCGGTAGGAAACTTCGGAGCGCACGAGACCTGGGAAGCGCATCACGATTGGAGGAGGCAGCAATGAGCAGCGCTGCACAGCCGTTGATTCGTCTCGAAGGCATCACCAAGGTGTTTCAAGCCGACGAGGTCGAAACCCACGCGCTAAGTAACGTCGATCTCGAAATCCAGCCCGGCGAATTTGTTTCGATTGCCGGGCCGTCCGGTTGCGGCAAATCGACCCTTCTTTCAATTCTGGGCCTGCTCGATTCACCGAGCGATGGAAACTACTGGATTCACAGCGACCACGTGGAAAATCTCTCGCTCTCGGATCGCACCCGCATTCGCAACCGCGAGATTGGTTTTGTCTTCCAGGCGTTCAATTTGATCGGTGACCTAACCGTGTACGAAAATGTCGAACTACCCCTCACCTATCGCAGCATGATAGGCAGCGAGCGCAAGAAGCATGTTCAGGATGTCCTTGAGCGCGTCGGTATGGCACACCGCGCGAAGCACTACCCGTCGCAACTCTCGGGCGGCCAGCAGCAGCGAGTGGCTGTGGCGCGGGCGCTGGTAGGGCAGCCATCCATCCTGTTGGCCGATGAGCCCACGGGCAATCTCGACTCCAAGTACAGCGAGGCAGTGATCGACCTCCTGCGTCAATTGCACGGCGAAGGCGCCACGATCTGCATGGTCACGCACGACCCCCGCTACGCCAGCATCGCCGACCGTACCATCCACCTGTTCGACGGCCGGA
>Ga0210388_10000737_pt1 | contig 26159 bp, 21 predicted proteins | sample IncBWC19OmetaG_FD_155485 | JGI IMG/M metagenome (GOLD analysis project Ga0210388, IMG submission 155485) | Forest soil microbial communities from Barre Woods Harvard Forest LTER site, Petersham, Massachusetts, United States - Inc-BW-C-19-O ...
TGACCTTATGCTTTGCCATGTATCCCCTCCCACAACGCCGCGAGTTCCTTGAAATGGAGAGCCGCCGCATCCAGAATCTTCCTCACCTCGGACCGCTTCGCGTTCGCAGGCCGCACCGCATCCTTTCGATCCGCAATGCCACCGCCCCATCTAATCGAAGGTCGACGATAACCTCTGTGTCGCCGAGGAATCCATGTACGTGCCGCGGCGGGTGATCGTTGGAATAAACCACAAACAAGATGCCGTCGAACCGGAGCGAGTCCACGTCCCCATCATAACCTAAGCATGTTTGGGATAATCCGCTTCGGGCCAGAAAGAGGCACCTCGCGGGTGGCGCACTCAAGCTTCTTTGCTTGAGTGGGGGAACAGCGCCTCGCGTTCCGATTTCAGGCGCGAGATTGAATGCATGGGAACATTACTTCCGACTACATCCTCGAGTGTTGCGACCGCGCATCCATCGCGAATTTCCATCGGGATCAAGTAAAATACAAAAGAGAGACGAAGAGAGGATCGCCGAAAGCGGTCCTCTTTTTGTCTCTGAGTGTTTGTGCTTTGAGCCCCAGAAAGAAGCACCCGGCCCGATTTCAGTGGAATCAATGGGAGTGTGGGAAGCCCTCCGGAATGAATGACAGGGATTAAGTCATTGCAACCAGAAGGTTTCCGGAAAACTCTTTGGCGTGAATGAGTTACAGTCGGCGAAATTGATGAAACTTCAATAGAATCAATGATCTGCACGAATAAGAGGGAGGGGAAGAGTTCTTCCGCCCCTTGATTGCAGCGCGAAGAAAACAGTGCTAGCATTCAGCACGTTTCCCTGAGGGAGATTCGCCATGATCCGGGTTATCACCGTTGAGCGGGAGTACGGCAGTCGCGGAGCCGAGTTCGCTCACCACCTGGCGGGCCGTCTGGGATGGAGGCTGGTCGATCAATGCCTGATCGAGGAGATCGCGGAGAAGGCCGGCATTACGAAGAAGCTGGCCGAACGGTGCGACGAGCGTCTCGATCCCTGGTACTACCGCTTCGGAAAGACCTTCTGGCACGGCTCACTGGAGCGGATGCCGGCGATTCCCGAGACCAATGTCTTCGACAGCGAGAGAATGGTTGATTTCGTTCGGGAGTACCTGGAGGGTCTCGCGAAGGAAGGTAGCTGCGTCGTGGTTGGACGCGGTGCGGCAAGCATCCTGGCCCGGGCGCCCGGGGCGTTTCACATCTTCGTCTACGCCTCGGTGTGGCGGAAAATCCGCTGGTTCGAGGAGCAGTTCCCTGAGCACGCGAAGGAAGCAGAACAGGAGCTGCTGGCGACCGACCGGCGTCGAGCAGCTTACATCCGCCGCTACTATCAACAGGACTGGACGGACCGCCGGCTCTACCACCTCATGATGAACTCATGCATGGGCTTCGACGCCATGGTGAAATCGGCGATCGACGCAGCCGGGATTACCGTCTCAGAGCCAGCCCTGCACTAGCCCCGGTCAATTGCGCTCCCAGCGCAGGTCGATCAGATCGAGTTCCCGTTCCAGATCGCGCAGCGTGCTTTCGCGGAAGGTGCCTTCCTGGCGCAGCCGCAGAATCTGCTCCCGCTCCACCCTTCGAAGCTTCGCCGCCAGGTCCTGATACTTTCGATCCTGCATCGGGACCGCTTCGCCGGCCTGTGGCTTGAGGGATTCGAGCCGCTGGCGGTAATAGCGGGTGAGCATCTCGACGGGGGCGGTTTCGCTTTCGTCCTCGCCGGTGTTTGTATCTCGCAGTGTCTTCAACGCGGCCTTCACCAGAATCTTGCGAGCCTGGCGTTCCTGGTCGAGGGTCTCGGGAGACTCGACGACGCCCAGCTTTCGGATGAGCGCGGGAAGGGTGAGTCCCTGACCGACCAGCGTAACCACGATGACAGCGAAGGCGTAAAAGATGATCCGCGCCCGCTGGGGGAAAATGTCGCCGGTGCCGACGAATTCGGGGATGGAGAGAGCGGCGGCGAGGGTGAGCACGCCGCGCATGCCGCTCCAGCCCATGACCAGCAGCTCGGAGGCCGGCGGTTTCGCGATCTCCTGCCTGAGCACGCGGCGACGGATCAGCCACGCAAAGCGCGCGACGGGAAAGATGAGGATCATCCGCACCAGAATGACGACACCGGAAACCAGAATGGCCCCGGCCAACATGTGCGGACGGTGAAGATGGCCTTGGCTGTCCCTCATACCATTGAGGACACTGGGGAGTTGCAGCCCGATGATGATGAAGACCAGGCCGTTCAAAACGAAATCGACGGTGTTCCAGATAACGCGGGAATCGAGCCGGGCGCGCGTGGAGAAATTTTCCGCGGTGCGGCCAAGGTAGAGTCCGCAGACCACGGTTGCCAGAACCCCCGAGGAGTGGATGGACTCGCCCAACAGATAAGCGAAGTAGGGCGTGGCAATGCTGACCAGGATGGGCACTTCGCTCGACTGGAAGTGCCGGAACAGAAAGTTGTCAAAGCGCGAGATGAACCAGCCGACCACGATGCCGGCCGCGATACCGCCGCTGATGAGCCAGAGGAACTCCGCGACGCCGGCGCCGAAGGAGGGGATCTCCCCTGACACGACCAGGGCGGTGGTGAATTGCAGGGCCAGCAGTCCCGTGGCATCGTTCACCAGGCTTTCGCCCTCAATAATCTCCAACACTTCGTTCGGAAGGCCGACGCGTGACGCGATGGCTGCCACGGCAATGGCGTCTGTGGTGGAGATCACAGCTCCGAGCAGGGCGCCGGAGCGCCAGTCGAATTCGGGCATGACGAAGTGCGCTACAACGGAGATGCCTGCGACGGTCACGCCCACCATGCCGAAACCCAGCATGGCAATGCTCACCAGATTGAATCGGAACTCGCGCCAGGCGGTATTGAGCGCAGCGGTAAAGAGAAGCGGCGGCAGAATTACGAGAAAGACGAAGGTGGGATTGATGGAAACGTGGGGAATGATGGGGAAGAAGCTGAGTCCGAGGCCGCCCAGAACCAGCACGATGGGATAGGGAGTTTTCATCCGCTGGGCCAGCGCGGCCAGCAGTGCCACGAGGACCACGAGGATAAGAAGCGTCAGTTCCGTGCTGTGAATTCTTGAACCCAACCGCACACCTCATGAAGCATTCGGATGATGAGACGACGAACCCGGCGCGCGGTCGATGGCCGACTGCAGGGCCGACAATATGCGGAAATGGCGCAGGTGCAGTAGACTGGTCCGTTTGGGTCACGATGGTTGCAGGCCTTCATTGATGCAATCAATGGCGGACCGCAACCTCGTACGCACACATTTATAATCGATATTTGCGCGTTCACGCTTCATTCCTAGCACTCGGGAGAGGATTTGCATGCCGACGGATGTAGTTATGCCCCAGATGGGCGAGTCGATCTTTGAAGGCACCATCACCAAATGGTTGAAAAAGCCGGGCGACGCGGTGCAGCGCGACGAACCGCTGTTCGAGATTTCGACAGACAAGGTCGACGCTGAAATTCCCTCTCCGGCAGCTGGCGTGCTCAAAGAGATCAAAGTCGCGGACGGCGCTACGGTTCAGATCAACACGGTGGTCGGAGTGATCGACGAGAGTGGGGCTGGCGCGGGCGCAGCGACGGCTGCTCCGGTTGCTGCCGCTCCCGCAGAAGCCCCGAAGCAGGAAGCCGCGCCGGCACCTTCGGCAGCGGAAGCTGAATCCGGATCGGCCACCGATGTGGTTATGCCGCAGATGGGCGAGTCGATCTTCGAAGGCACGATCACCAAGTGGCTCAAGCAGGTGGGCGACACGGTGCAACGCGACGAGCCTCTCTTTGAGATCTCCACGGATAAAGTTGACGCCGAGATTCCTTCGCCTGCTGCCGGTACCTTGACCGAGATCAAGGCTGCTGCCGGATCGACGGTGCAAATCAATTCTGTAGTTGCTGTGATCGGTGGAGCCGCAGGCTCGGCGGCGAAGGCCACTCCTGCACCATCCAAGCCCGCTGCTGCGGCTGCGCCGGTATCAGCGCCCGCTCCAGCTGCCGCCGAGGAGCCGGTGACAGGATCGGCGGAACATGCGCGCTCATCGCCGCTGGTGCGCAAGATTGCCAAGGAGAATAACGTCGACCTCAGCCAGGTTTCGGGCAGCGGAGCCGGTGGCCGGATTACCAAGGACGATATCGTCAGCTATCTTGAAAAGCCCGCGGCCAAGGCTGCTCCCGCCGCCGCGCCCGCTCCCTCGGCGCCTGCGGCTCCGGTGCCCGCAGCGGCCAAACCTGCTGCTGCTATCCCGCAGCCCGGAGAGCTTGTTCCCCTCTCGAAGATGCGCTCGATCATCGCGCAGCGCATGGTCGACTCCAAGCGGACGAACGCGCACGTGCACACTGTCTTCAAGATCGACTTCACGCGCATTGTGAAGATCCGCGAAAAAGAGAAGAGCAAGTACGAGCAGCGCAATGGTGTAAAGCTCACCTACATGCCCTTCATCACGCGCGCCGTTGTAGCCACGCTGCGCAAGATGCCCATCATCAACGCGCAGATGGAAGGCGACGCCATTCGCTATCCCGCGAACATCAACATAGGCATTGCGGTTGCTCTCGACTGGGGACTGATTGTTCCGGTGATCAAGCAGGCCGAAGAGAAGAGCTTCCTGGGCATCGCGCGCTCCATCGCCGATCTCGCCGAGCGCGCCCGCGGCAAGAAGCTCAAGCCCGACGAAGTGGGCTCCGGCACCTTCACCATCACCAACCCCGGCATCTTCGGTGAGCAGTTCGGAACGCCGATCATCAACATGCCGGAGTCAGCGATTCTCGGCGTCGGCGGCCTCTTCAAGGAGCCGGCCGTCGTGACCGCCGAAGACGGGACAGACTCAATAGCCGTCCGCCACATGATTCATCTCACGCTGGGCTTCGATCACCGCATCGTCGACGGAGCCGACGCCGGCAAGTTCATGGCCGAGCTCAAGAAGTATCTGGAGAACTGGTCGGAAGATATCGGGTAGCTGCGGCTAAAAAGCGGTTGGCTGAAGTCCGGTCAGCTAAAAAGCGGTCAGCGCGGGCAAGTCCAAAAGAGGGGGCGATTTAATTCGCCTCCTCTTTTCATTTGCACTTAAAGTGTGGCTGCCTCTGCCTTCAATTTCGAAGCCTCGTCCGTGCGCCCCAATTTCTCTAATAATGCCGCGTGCTGTTTCAGAATGCCTGCGAGATAGTTGCCATAGATTTTCTTCATATCTGGAAGATTTGCTATGGCTCGTCGATGAGTCTGCTCTGCAATATCTAGGTCACTGAGGGCCTTGTCATTTTCATCTAGCCTTACTTCAACCATCGCTCGCCAGTAGAATGGCATCGCATATTCTTGATCTTTTTCTGTCAAGCAGACCTTAGCTTCATCGATAGCCTTATCTTCTTCGTTCAGAGCTTCAAAGAACCTGCCGGCTTCAAGAAGTGCATGCCCGTAGAGCTGGTGCATCTCCGTCATCATCAATTGATCGCTGGAAGTGAGATCGCCAGCCTTGTAGGAAAGATCAACGGCTTGAGAACAAAGATCAACGGCGCTTGCTGCATCGTTCTGTCTAAGAGCATTTCGACATTTATCCGCAAGCGGGAATAGAGCCTGCGCGGCCTTTTGCTGTGACTCGTTCGGCTCATTGGCCAGCTTCGCAAGTGAAAATGATACAGTCAGCCGTGAAGCAACCTGGACTGCCTTGCCGTTGATCTCAAACGGAGCAAAGGTCCACTGCTTAATGGCGTCCGTCGCTGCTTGCCGTAGCATCGGAGGGCCACTAATGATTTTCTCCGACGACACGGCACCTCCGCGGTTGATAAGAATCTCGACAACTACATCGCCTTGAATGCGGGCCGCTTGAGCGATGGCCGGATAGACTGGCGGATCACTCTTTAGAAGCTGCTGCCGAACTGCTGATTCTTCGAGATGAAGCGGAACCACAGCATCCTGTCCATTCAAGGCGCAAAAGCGAAGAGAAAGGAGGGGCAAAAGTAACAGGTATCTTATGTCTCGCAGCAAGGTCGCAGCCTCAGGTCAGATGCGGAGTTTCTAACTATAGCTAAATACTGAACGAAACGCGATCAATTCTGGGCTGACCGGTTCATAGCCAACCGGGCTATAGCGACCCGCTTCACTAGCTATCCGAACCTTAGCTGCCTTAAAGCTGCTTCTCCGCCTCGAGTACCCTGGCCACAGCCTCATCCGGCGTCGCACCCACCGCCGACAGATGTCCCATCTTCCGCCCCTTGCGGGCATTGTGCTTTTCGTAGAGATGTAGCCGTACGCCTGTTACCGACAGTGCAGCATCGAAGCGCGGCTCGCGCTCCGAGCCATCCTGGTTGAACCACAAATCTCCAAGAAGATTAGCGATCGCCGCGGGCTGCACCACAGAGACATCGCCCAGCGGCAGGTCGCACACCGCACGTATCGCCTGCTCGAATTGGCTGGTAACGCAGGCACGCTCGCTGGCGTGATAGCTGTTGTGCGGACGCGGCGCGAGCTCGTTCACCAAGAGCTCACCATCCCTGGTCACGAACATCTCGACGGCGAGAAGTCCTTCCAACTCGAGCTCAGTTGCGATGCGGGCTGCAATCTGCTGGGCCTGCGATTCCATCTCTGCCGGGATCGACGAGGGGATCACGCTCCAGGCGAGGATCTGATTCTCATGGTGATTCATCGCCGAGGCGAAGCTCTTCGTCTCGCCATTTGGAGCCCGCGCGACCATGACGGAAACCTCTTTGCCCAACTCCACGGCCTGCTCGGCAACGCAGGGCTGGCCGCCCAGCAGTCGCCACGCATCGGCGGCGGTGGTCGCGTCTCCGAAGCCTAACTTCACCTGGCTGCGGCCGTCGTAACCTCCGCGCGCGCTCTTGACGAAGAGCTTTCCTTGAAGCGCTGCCGCTGCTTCGATGAGATCGCTTTCGGATTCAATTGCGCGCCAGGGTCCGACGGGAAATACATGTTCCACGAGCCAGTTTTTCTGCAGGATGCGGTCCTGCACGATGCCCATGAGGGACGGCCCGGGACGTACCGGCGCATACTTCTTCGCGGCTTCGAGGCAGGCGAGCGAGACCTGCTCGATCTCCAGCGTGACGACATCGCAGCCGCGGGCCAGATCGGCGGCCGCGCGGGCGTCGTCCCATCCGCCTTCGAAGCATGCATCGACGACAAAGCGGGCGGGGCACGAAGGGTCGGGGTCCATCACCTGAATGCGATAGCCAAGCGAGCGCGCGGCCATCGCCATCATGCGGCCGAGCTGTCCGCCGCCGAGAATGCCGATGGTTGCTCCGGGAAGAATGGCGGTCACGACGTCTGCTCCTCGCCGAGTTTCTGCGCCAGCACTTCATCGCGGCGCGCTTCACGCCAGACACGCAGCTTTTCGCGCAGAGACTCATCAGTTATGCCGAGAATCTGTGCGGCAAAGAGCGCGGCATTGGTCGCACCCGGCTTCCCTATTGCCAGTGTTCCTACCGGAATTCCTTTTGGCATCTGAACGATAGATAGAAGCGAATCGATGCCGTTCAGCATGGTGGCAGGGACCGGCACACCCAGCACCGGAACCAGCGTCTTCGCGGCGAGCATGCCTGGGAGATGTGCTGCTCCTCCCGCGCCGGCGATAATTACGCGCAGGCCGCGGCTCTGTGCAGTCTCCGCGTATTCAAAGAGCCAGTTGGGCGTGCGGTGCGCGGAGACCACACGCGCCTCATAGGGAATGTCGAACTGTTTCAGGATTTCAACGGCCGAGGATAGGATGTCGTAATCGCTCTTGCTGCCCATAACCACGCCTACCAAGGCGGCCCGTTCGGGAACAGGCGTCTGTGGCGTCTGGGCTTCCGCCTTCACGGCTTTTACTTTTCCGACTTTGCCGGAATTTTTCAATTGGTTTTGCTCCATTGGAAGTGACACACCTTAGGGTACTTGAAGCGGCCGCTTTCGGGCATGAGTGCTCTCTGCAATCAGGCAATCTCGCCACGCATTAGAGCGCCGATGCACTGTGAGAATCTTTTGAGTTCGGATACAGGAATGCACTCCCGGCTGCTGTGCGCGGTGTGCATGTTTCCCGGGCCGATCACCACGACCTCTTCGGCGACTCGGGCAAATCGTGTCGCCTCCGATCCAAAGGAAATGCCCGTTGGCGATTGGTCAAGCCGGCGCGCGAGATCGCTCACGAGGACAGAGTCGGCGGGATAGGCAAATCCCGCATCGGCACGCAGTGCCTCGACGTCGATCGTACAGCCGGGATGAGACTGCAGGGTGTGCGCTGCCAGCGTGTTGAGCCATTCGATGGCGGATGCAGGATTCTCTTCGGGTAGCGGCCGCCACTCCACGAGGAAGCGGCATTCTCCGGGAATCACGTTCTTTGCGGTGCCGCCCTGGACGACGCCAACGTTGAAGGTTGTGTGGGGAGGGTCGAAGAGCGGATTCTTTGCTTCCTCCCTTGTCTCCTCGTTGCGGCTTCGGATGCCGGTTATCATCCGTGCCGCAGCATAGATGGCGGACGAGCCCTGCTGAGGGAAAGCGCTGTGCGCCTCCTTGCCGGCGACGCGAACCTCGGCGAGACCATATCCTTTGCCTGCAACCGCCGGCTGTAGGGAGGTTGGCTCACAGACGAGAACACGGTTCGGTCGCAGGGATTCAGTCGCAAGAAGCTTCGTTGCGCCAACGCAGCCGATCTCCTCATCGGCGGTGAGGATGAGCGCTACGCCGCGTGAGATGTCTTCCACCTTCACCTCTGTGATCGCCGCGAGGATGGCGGCGAGCGATCCCTTTACGTCACAGGCACCACAGCCGTGCAGCATTCCATCGCGTTCGATGAGAGAGGTAGCCTCAGGCCACGTCAGCAGATCGAAGGGAACCGTGTCGGTATGGCATACAAATGCGAGATCGATCTCCGATGTGGTCTGCGTCTCTGGCCGCGCGATGAGATTGATCTTCTCGAATCCCTGCGGATCGCGGTATGAGATCGGACGGGATGTCCATTGATTTTCCGTGAGCACGCGCACTGCTGCGTCGATAATCGGGCGATTGCTCATCAACGATATCGAAGGGATGGCAACGAGCTCTCGTAGTATCTCGACAGGCCCGTTCACGCGCTCCACACCTTTTGATACACAGACTGATACAAATTCACAATCTCATCCTGTAATTTGTGCCTGCCATCGTGCAGAATATGTCTTCCGCCGACAATCACCTCGCGAATCGCTGTTCTCGACAGGCCAAACACGATCAAGGAGAGCAAATCTTCCGCCGAGTTTCCTGCGATGGAAGGGTCGTTGAGGTCAACGGTGAAGAAATCTGCGGGACGGCCCACGGCAATCACGCCGCTGTCGAAACCCAGGGCCTGTGCGCCTCCGGTTGTTGCGTAGCTGAACAGGCGGTGCGCAAGATTTACGCCTTGGAGATCGTCGAGGATGACGCGCTTCTGAATTTGTAACCGTAAGTGATACTCAATCTCGCGAGCATCCTCGAGCGGATCGATCAACGCCTGACTGTCCGATCCGAAAGCAAAGTGAATACCGCGTTGGACTGCTTTGGCCGCATTGATGATACCGTCGCCCAAGTTACGCTCTGTTGTCGGGCACGAGCAGATCACGGCTTCGGCTGCGGCAAGGGTGTCCATCTCTTCTTCTGTTATATGAATCGCGTGCACCAACGTTGTCTTGCCCGAGAGCAGGCCGCGCTGCGCCATTAGACTAACGGGTGTCGCTCCGTACTCGCGCCTGCAGGCTGCGAGTTCCGCGATCTGTTCAGCCGCGTGCATGTGCATCACGAGCCCGCGTTCGCGCGCCCAGGCAGCGATCTGCTCCAGTTGATCGAGCGGCACGGCGCGGATACTGTGCGGCGCAACGCCGACCCATGCATCGTCCGTCTTGAATTCGTCTGCGAGCGTTGCGGTGTTCTCTAGATATTCTTCGGGCGATTCGTAGAACCTGGCCTGGCCCGCATGAGGAGGCAACTCGTAGCCCGCACGGGCGTAGGCCACTCGGAGCAGAGCAATGCGGAGTCCCACCGACTCAGCGGCCGCAATGATTTGTTTGCTCAACGCGTTGGGATCGGGATAGGCGCCGGCGCGACCTTTTCCGTCAGTGGGGGCGCGATGCAGATAGTGAAACTCGCCCACGGTGGTGGTGCCGGCCATAACCATTTCCATGAAGGTCATCCGCGCCACGTGGTAGACATCGTCGGCATTCACGCTGGCCGCCGCACGATACATCGCTTCACGCCACGTCCAGAAATCGTCGCCGCTGCTGCCGCGGGTTTCGGTTCGTCCACGGATGAGGCGCTGGAAGGTGTGCGAGTGGGCATTCGCGAACCCGGGCAGCAGAGCCTTCCCGGCAAGGCGCACGATTTTGGGATTGCCCGAGTCTTCGCTCGGAAGGATGGCCTCAATCCTGCCGTCTTCTCCTACGAGCACGCTCCGGCCGGACTCGAAACCGGATTCGAGGAGCACCATGTCTGGTTGATAGATCTTGTTTGCCATTTTTCTCGGGATTGCAAATGCGATCTTACGTTACTGCAAACTTCTCTCGAAGATGGAACCAACGGGGAAATCAGCGAGAATCCGTGATTCAACGGGGAATTCTATATTTTTCCGATGATTCGCTGAAAAAACATACGATTCGCAGGGGATTGAGAGCGGGAACGTCACTTCGCGAGAGCAAGACGCAATCTTCCCAGCGCTGCCGCGAGCTTTCTCTCGGCCTCATCGCGCTCGAGACCCAGAGCTTGCATCACAACTGCCGTTTTCACCGCGCCGGCCTTATCCAATAAGGCTGCTGCTGCTTGTGAGTTCTCTCCGGTCACCGTGGAAACGATTCGAATGGCGCGGTCGCGCAGCTTGTCGTTGGTTGGCTGCACATTGACCATCAGGTTTTCGAAGACATATCCCAATCGCACCAGGCTGCCAGTCGAAAGCATGTTGAGGACCAGCTTGGTGGCGGTCCCCGCCTTCATCCGCGTCGATCCGGTGACGACCTCCGGGCCGGTTGCGGGAGTGATTTCCAACTCGGCAGTGCGCGCCAATCCGGAACCTGGTACGCAGCTCAAACCGATTGTCAGCGCTCCGAGCTCGCGAGCATACTTCACGCCCCCGAGAACATACGGCGTGCGGCCGCTAGCCGCGATTCCTACCAGCGCATCTTTGACGGAAAACTCATGAGCTTCAAGGTCGCGACGCCCATAGGTTTCGTCATCTTCAGCACGCTCGACCGAGCAGCGCAGCGCAATGTCACCTCCGGCGATGAGGCCCTGCACCATTCCAGGCGGCGTGTTGTAGGTGGGCGGGCATTCCGATGCATCGAGAACCCCAAGTCGTCCCGACGTGCCCGCGCCGAGATAGAAGAGTCGGCCACCATGCTCCAAACGCGTAACGATCGCGTCGATTCCAGTGGCAATTCTGGGAAGCTCGCGTTCAACGGCTGCGACCGCTTCGCTGTCAGCGATGTGGATGGCTCGTACGAGATCCAGGGTCGAGAACTCGTCGAGGTTCGTGGTTGCAGGGTTGCGAGCTTCGGTCGGCAATTGCGCCAGAGTGTCCATTCGAGTCAAAGGCCTAGCCTGCCAGAGCTTCGAGCAGACCATCGAAGTCATCCAGTTTGGAGTATTCGATGATCACGCGGCCGCGGCCATTTTTGTCTTCGATTCTTACCCGCAATCCCAGCGCACTCTGCAGTCGCACTTCTGCCTCCCGAACATTTGGATCGGTGGCAAGGGATTTCTCCTTTTCTTTGCCCTTCTCGCGCTTTTCGGGATTGAGAATTCCCTGAACATAGCTCTCGGTCTGGCGGACGGACATCGACAGAGCCATCACCTTCTGCGCCGCGTTGAGGATGGTCTCAGGATTTTCCAGCGCCAGGAGAGCCCGGGCATGACCGAAGGTGAGCTCGCCGGCTTCCACTTTGCCCTGGACCTGTTCGGGCAAACGCAGGAGGCGGAGGAAGTTTGCAACCGAGGCGCGGTCCTTGCCGGTCCGCTGCGCCATCTGTTCCTGGGTCAGCTTGAATTCACGACTGAGCCGCTCGTACGCGCGCGCCTGCTCGATCGGATTCAGGTCTGTGCGCTGCAGGTTTTCGACGATGGTCATCTCCATCGCCTGCTCGTCGGATACCTGGCGGAGGATGGCGGGCACTGTCTCTTTGCCGGCGCGCTGCGATGCGAGCCAGCGGCGTTCGCCGGCGATGAGTTGGAACCGTCCATTGGGCAGCGAACGAACCAGGATTGGCTGGACCACGCCAGTGGCAGCCACCGAGGCGGTTAGCTCGGCGAGTTGTGCTTCGTCAAAACGTGTGCGCGTCTGATACGGATTACGGTCGATCTGCCCGACGGGGATCTCGCGAGGGGTTCCGTCTGCGGCGGGCTTTGGGCTTTCTTCCGTACTCGCGGTGACGCGCGGCAGAAGAGACTCAAGTCCCTTGCCGAGTGCCCGGCGTTTTGGAGCTTCTACCGCGTTTGCCATATGCCTTCCATTCAAAAGAGTATTTGCTTCGATCGAGCGCTAGCGGGGAGGGGTGGGTTCCTCATCCATAGGGCCAGAACCGGACTTTCACCTCGCGGCGAGAGTTGGCCATGCTCTTGCGCTCTTTGGCGCGAGGGCTTTCGAGCTTATGGCGGCTTAGAAGTTCATCGGCAAGGTCGCAGTAGCTCTCCGAGCCGCGAGACTTCGGATCATAGAGAAGCACGGGTTTACCGTAGCTCGGTGCCTCAGCCAGACGCACATTTCGGGGAATCGCCGTCTTGAAAAGCTTTTCCTTGAAATATTCGCGGAGGTTTTCCGTCACCTGCTGTGCCAGATTGGTCCGGTCGTCGTACATGGTCAGCACGACTCCTTCAATCTCAAGCTTAGGATTGAGGCTTCCGCGCACCCGTTCAAGGGTAAGCATCAATTCGCTGATGCCTTCGAGGGCGAAGTATTCGGCCTGCATCGGAACCAGGAGCCGGTCGGCGGCAACGAGGGAGTTGAGGGTGAGCAGGTCCAGCGCCGGCGGGCAATCCAGAAGAACAAAATCGTAGTTTTTCCGTTCGGGGTCGAGAGCTTCCTTTAGCCGGTAGGCGCGGCGCTCGTGCTGGATCAGCTCGACGTTCGCGCCGATAAGGTTTTTGCTCGAGGGGACGAGCTTGAGGGTGTCAATTTCGGTGGAGAGTACGGTTTCGGCGAGCGTGGCGTCGCCGATGAGGATGTCATAGATAGACTTCCTCTGGTCGTCGCGGGGAAAACCATAGCCTCCGGTGGAGTTTGCCTGAGGGTCGCAGTCGATGAGGAGGACCTTCAATCCCTCGAGCGCGAGAGCGGCAGAAAGGTTGATGGCGGTGGTGGATTTCCCTACGCCACCCTTTTGATTGACGACTGCCAGCACAATGCCCATGAAGAAAGAGAGTATCGGTCCGCGGCGTATCGGCGCAATCCACAGGGCTGTGCAGAACGAGGCCGAAACTGTGGAGAACTTTTCAGCATCCTTTGGTGGATTGGGCTTACACCCGCGTATTTACAGGGGATTTGAAGGGGCCGCATCGAGCGCGTTTGTGAGGCGAAAAGAGGAAGCGCGGTGGAAAACGCGGCTTTGTAATGGAGCGGATTGTGAGTGTTTCACGTGGAACATTCCGCTCAAGCTGTTTCACGTTCCACGTGGAACAACTGCTTAGCGGGTCTTCTGTCCCATGTGGAGAAAGCCATCGTCCATGCCCTTTAGGGGGATGGGGTCGCTCCAGGTAATCACTTCTGTTGCGCTTCTCAGCAATCCCTCCGTTGCAGAGGTTCCGAAGAGAATCAGGCAGCCGCCCTGTGATAGACGTCGCACGGCTGCGGCGCAGGCCTCGCCCATCTTGTCGACGGCACGGAGGGATACAGCATCGAAGAGCGCATCTGGCGACATTGCCTCGATGCGGCCGTCGAAAACCCGGGCCTTGAGATTCAAAGTCCGCACCGTTTCGCGCAAGAAGGCGGATTTTTTTGCCTGCGATTCACCTAGCGTGACTTCCAGGTCGGGGCGAAGGATTGCGACTGGGATACCGGGAAGGCCGGCTCCCGAGCCGAAGTCCAGGTAGGTTTGAATCTTGGGGATGACTCGAGCGCACTGAATGCAATCCAGAAAATGCCGCTGAATGATCCTGGCCGGCTCCCGAACTGCGGTCAGGTTAAGCTTGGCGTTCCACTTCAGCAGAAGAGCCAGATATTGAGCGAATTTCTCAACTTCCTCGGAACTCAGCGGATCCAACCCAGCAAAGGCAACTGCCTGCTGAATGTCTTTCGTCGTCACTCGCTCTCCAAAGAGATGGAGGTGGTAGCGACTGATTCTCGAATTGTCCGAGGCTGCCAAGTCGATGACGCTTGGATGAATGCTGAAAACAGGGCTTTTGAAGCCTCATCCACGTCGAAAGTTCTCTCCGGATGCCACTGAACGGCGAGGACGAACTGTTCGCCGCTACCCTCGACGGCTTCGATGACGCCATCCTCAACGCTTCGTGCGACAACTTTCAGGCCGTCCCCGGGCTGGTCGAGCGCCTGGTGGTGGCTGCTGTTCACAAGGAGCTCCTGCGCTCCCGTGATGGCGGCGATGCGCGATCCTTCGGCGATCGAAACCCGGTGCGCATCCTGGACCGTCCGGCCCGGTTTGTGATTCACGCCGGTCTGCAGATCCTGAATCAGGGTGCCTCCGCGCCAGACGTTCCAGGACTGAGTGCCGTAGCAGACGCCAAAGAGCGGTTTGTGTAGATTAGCGGCATCCTGCATGAGTAATTCATCGACCGCCTCCCTCGCTGGGTCCGCGGGAGCGCATTCGGGAACCCGTTCGTGCCCGTACTTCTCCGGATTGACATCCGCGCCGCTGCCAGGGAGGAGGACTCCTTCGCAGGAGGAAGCTAGTTGCGCCACCTCGGCCGGAGTGGCCGTCAAAGGGATTTTTACCGCGATCCCGCCGGAGACTTCCACTGCATGGGTGTACTGAGGCCAGGATCTTTCGTTGTACTCGAGATCGTTCGATGTCGGATCGGGAATTGCGATGCGGGGTACTCTCATTCGTAGCCTTCCAGTGTGATTGCCTCCAGCTCGGGGTGAGCAGGCTTCTCCAGATAGGAGTGCTCATAATACAGACGGCAGATTTCGTCTCGTAGTCGTGCTGTCAGATCGTCAACCTGCCGCATGGTGTAGCCCGAGGTTTCGATCGGGTCTCCTACGACCAGCTTCACCGGTACGGGATGGAAGACCGAGGTATGAATGGGCAGGAGCTCGTGCGTTCCGACCAACGCCATCGGCACAATGGGTACCTGAGCCCTGATCGCCATGAAAGCAGGACCGTTAAGGAAGGGCTGCGTGTGGCCCGTCTCGGTACGTCCGCCTTCGGGAAAAATGAAGACCGGCAATCCGGCCTTGAGAGTCTTTACGGCACTACTAAGGCTGGCGATCGAGGCGCGCGGATTTGTGACATTGACTGGAACCTGACCGGATCGCGTGAGGTGCCATCCGACAAAGGGCAGCTTAAAGAGATCGTGACGAGCGACGATCCGAAACTGAAATGGCAGCGCGCCGAAGATAACTGGCGTGTCCATGTAGGACAGATGGTTGGAGGCGTAGACGGCCACTCTTCCATCGAGATGCCGGGCATTCAGAACTTCGACTTTCGCTCCGCTGATGCGGGAGATCGTCCGGCCCCAGACCTGCGCAATCGTATGCTGCTGCTGGCCGCTTTTGTCCCAGAGGGAGGCCAGGAGAGAGAGGCTTCCGAAGAAGGCGGTGGACAGGAAAAACACGGGTGCACGGAGGCAGTAGTTCACCAGCCATTCAACGCGCGGAATTGGATCCGGTCTAGCCTTCAACTCCATTACTTTCCAGCCTTCGCCAACGACTCCCGTAGCGCGCCCACCAGGTAGACCGAACCGGCGACGACGATCAGTCCGTCAGATGGCGCGAGGGCCTGTGCGCGGAGCAAGGCCGCCTCAGAAGTCGGAGCCGTCTCGATCTTCACACCGGTGCTCTCCGCTGCCGACCGCATTTCCGCGAGCGACGCGGTGCGCGGCGAGTTTACCTCGGTCAGAATGACGGTCTCGAAGAGCGGGAAGAGTATCTGTGCAATTTCCTTGACCACTTTATCGCGGAGGCAGCCGAACACGGCAGTCATGCTCCTCGGCTGCGGGTCGAGGTGAGAAAGCGCGGACCTGAGAGCCCACGCGCCGGCAGGATTGTGCGCTACGTCCAGCAGAACATCTGCGCGGCCCGCATCGGAGAATCTCTCCAATCGCCCAGGCCAGCGAGTATGTCGGATTCCTTCTGCGATTTGCTCCGCCGTTATATTGTAACCGTGATTGTTACGTAACTCCGCTGCTGCTGTGATCGCTAGCGCAACATTGCGTTGCTGATGCGCCCCCGCTAGTGGAGACAAGACCTCGATGCGTTCTCCGAGCACATTGAGCGGGTATCCGCCGTGCGGGTCTACGTCAGACTGCGGCGGAACATAGTCCGCTGCATTGACTCCGCGTACATTATGAGCCACGGCAGCCTCGCCGATAACCTGATTGGCCTCGGGATGCTGGGGCAGCGTGATCAGCACGCCATTTTGACGGAGAATTCCGGACTTCTCACGAGCGATTTCGGTGATCGTTGAACCCAGCCACTCGGTGTGGTCGAGAGAGATGTCAGTGATGACGGAGAAGATCGGCTCGACGATGTTGGTCGCATCGAGACGGCCTCCCATGCCGACTTCGAGAACGGCGATATCGACAGCCTTTTCTGCAAACGCGAGGAAGGCGAGCGCAGTCATGGCTTCAAAGAAGCTGGGATATCCGCGCAACGTGCCATCGTTTACCAGTTTTCGGGCGCAATCGTCCACGCGGAAGTACAGAGTTGCGAAGTCATCGTCCGAAATGGGAAGGCTGTTTATCTGAATCCGTTCGTTCACGCGCGACAGGTGCGGAGAAGTGTAGAGCCCGACGCGATAGCCGGCGCTAGTAAGGATGGAGGCCAGGGTCGCGGAAGTCGATCCCTTGCCGTTGGTGCCTGCCACCAGCACGGCTGGGAACTTGTTCTCGGGATGCCCAAGGGCGGCTGCGAGGATGCGCATCTCGCCTAGCTCGAATTTGCGGTGCGGCTGGCCCGGCGCGGAGTGTAATTCTCCGGCAAGCGCGTAAAGACCCTCTATGGCTGCTGCATACGACATAGTCTGATTTTAGAGGATGAGCCGCGCACCATCCGGGATTCGCATTGTCGGCTTCGTGCTTCTTCAACCGGCTGAGGGTCATCTATAAGCCTATGAATCTTACGCGTCGCCGCTTCGGGCAGATGTTGACCGCTCTCGGGCTTGCTCCTACTTTATCGACCCTCAAAGCCGAGGGCGAAATGACCGGCAGCCCTGGAGGAGCCTGGGATCCCCAAATTCTGCGGCTCTCGCGCAACGGTTGGACGCCAAACAACGAACATCTGCCAGTGTTGTTGTATCGTGGCGCTTTGACGACTAGCGGCGATGATCCCGCGGCGAATTTCGAGCAGGTCTTTCGGCGCAATGGATGGCCTCCGCAGTGGAGGAACGGCGTGTATGATTTCCACCATTATCATTCCACTGCACACGAGGTGCTGGGCTTTGCGGCGGGGTCGGCGCACCTGATGCTGGGGGGACCTGACGGCCACGAGGTGACCGTAAATGCCGGCGACGTTGCCGTGCTTCCTACCGGCACGGGACACTGCCGCGTGTCCGCGTCGGCAGATTTCCTTGTGGTTGGAGCCTATCCTCCGGATCAGGAGTGGGATATCTGCCGTTCCGCACCGGATATGGCGGCGCAGGCACGGATGAAGCACCTGCCCTTTCCGCATTCGGATCCCGTCGCGGGCTCACAGGGGGCGTTGCCACCGCTCTGGAGCTGACGGAAGAGTCAGGCGGCCTTTGTCATGAAGTCCAAAGCCCGGCTCAGATAGCTCTTCAGCTCCTTGCGATGCACGACAGCGTCGAGAAAACCGTGCTTCAAGAGGAACTCGGAACGCTGGAAGCCCTCAGGCAGCTTCTGCCGGATGGTCTGCTCGATGACGCGAGGGCCGGCGAAGCCGATGAGGGCTCCGGGTTCCGCGATGTTCAGGTCGCCCAGCATGGCGAAACTGGCAGTGACACCGCCGGTTGTCGGGTCGGTCAGCAGCGAGATGTAGGGTACTCTGGCGTCGTCCAGGCGCGCCAGCGCTGCGGAGATCTTCGCGAGCTGCATCAGGCTGACAATGCCTTCCATCATGCGAGCGCCGCCTGAGGCTGAAACGATGATGAGGGGCCGCTTTGTATCGTGGGCACGGTCCACTGCGCGGGCGATGGTTTCGCCGACGACTGCTCCCATGCTGCCGCCGATAAAGCCATATTCCATCACACTCAACGCCACCTGATGGCCGTCCAGTACGCCCAGCGCATTCTGAATCGCGTCGTTGAGGCCGGTGTCCTGCTGCGCCTTTTTGAGGCGAGCCTTGTACGGCTTCAAATCCGAGAAAACCAGCGGATCGGTCGAGCGCAAGTCGCGGTCGACAAGCTCAAATCCCGGTTCCAGAAGCATTTCGATGCGGCCCCGCGAACCCATCCTGAAGTGGAAGTCGCACTTCGGGCAAACAAGCAGGTTTGCCTCCAGGTCCGCTTTCCAGATGACCTGCTCGCATGCCTCGCATTTGACCCACAGACCCTCGGTGCGAACGGTCTTCACGCCAGTGTCCTCTATTTTGTTGTTTTCCCGACGAAACCAGGACATCGATTTCCTTCCTGAACTCTGAATCCCGGTCTGCTGGGCCGGTCGATCCATGATTGATTGCTTCTAGTACTCAATTCCTCGCTGCGCCAGAATACCCTTCTGGTACGCATGCTTTACTTCGCGCATTTCGGTAACTGTGTCGGCAATTTCCACCAGGGATGGATGCGCGTTCCGCCCGGTCAGGATGACGTGCACCATCTCGGGCCGCGTCTTCAACGTTTCGACGACCTTCGCCGGGTCGAGCATCTTGTAGCTGATGGCGTAGTTGATCTCGTCCAGCACAACCATATCCCAGTCACCGGAAAGGATTGCCTGCCGAGCTTCCTCCCAGGCCTCCTCAACCATCTTGATATCTGCGGGATCGGTCTCGGCGCCGCCGATTTTCACGAAGCCGCGGCCCATCTGCTTCATCACGAAGTTTCCGTTGAAGGCCTCTACGGCATCCAGTTCACCGTAGTGCCAGGAGCCTTTGAGAAACTGCAGCATCAGGACCCGTAATCCATTTCCTACGGCGCGGAGCGCGGTACCCATTGCCGCCGTGGTCTTTCCCTTGCCGGGCCCGGTATTGATCAGTACCAGTCCCTGTCGCGACTCTGTCAAATGCCCGTCCTTCTCAGTGTCCGGTGTGGTACGGATGTCCAGCAAGGATTGTAAATGCGCGGTACACCTGCTCGCTGAGCACCACGCGGGCGAGTTCGTGGGGGAGGGTCATTGGTCCGAACGATAACAGCAGGCTGGCTCGGGCGCGGTCCTCGTTCGTCCAGCCATCCGCTGGCCCGATGGCGAAGACAATTCTTTGCTGACCTTCGTCCCGCATGCGTCCGAGCCACCGCGCAAGTTCTTCAGAAGACAGCTGCTTCCCGCGACTGTCGAGGAGTACGAGGATCGAAGCCATGCGGGAGCGCTGGCGATCCATGGCCTCGAAAAAAGCGGCGGAGGAACGAAAACATGTCATTTCCGCTTCGGCGTATGCCGCGGTTCGAGCTCGATACATCTCGGACAATTCATCGAACGCAGAAGTGCGAGACGACCCGGTAGATCGAGATCGAAGGCCGACAGAGACAAGAACCAGCTTCACCTATTCAGTCTATTTCGCATTCGCAATGGCGAAGCCCACGCTAGATTTCATAAGCAGGCCTTATTTTTATTCCATAATTCATAGGATCTCCCCGCTGCCGGTTTCGGATTGGCGCTATTCCGAGGGCTCAGGGTTGTTTTTGTCGATAATCCTTTCGACACTATCAATCTATTAATGATCTCCCGATCATTCGCCATATCAGTAACTTAACCCCGCTGCACGGCCAACCCCACGGGTCCCACACTGGCCTCAACCTTTACAAAAGCCCACAAATTTGCATGGTGGCCGCCCGATTGCAATAACGCCTTGTCATTGGTTGCTTGCAGTGAAGTCAAGTTGCGAATTCTCAATGCCCTGTTCTGATCCTGCCTAACTCGATGCACTGTTCCAGATGTATCGAGTGTGATCTGCTTCGAGGCTGATTCTGCTTCCCCGGCTTCCCTGTTCCAATGAGCGAGTTTCAAAGTTGATTCACTTGGTTCCTGAGCGAAGCTTCAAAGCTGCAGGGTTTTTTGTGGAGGAGATGATGCGGATGAGAAACAGATATTTAGCGGTGTTGCTCGCGGTGATGATTCTGCCCATGCTGCCGCGCACGGCGGTGGCACAAAGCGTATATGCCGCGATTCATGGCACAGTGACCGATGCTTCGGGCGCCGTAGTTCCAAACGCCAAGATTTCGGTGGTGAATACCAGTACCGGGATCACCACGACTGCGACGAGCGATAGCAAGGGGTATTACACCCTGCCGCAGCTCCAGGTGGGCGGCCCGTACAGCGTTACCATATCGGCGACCGGTTTCAAGAGTTCGACGACTACCGACATCACCTTAAATGTGAATGACAATCGCGATGCCGACGCGAAGCTCGACGTGGGTTCCGGCACGACGACCGTCGAAGTCTCGGGAACCAGCCTGCAGGTGGAAACCGCAGACACACAACTGAAGCAGGTCATGACCGCTGAACAGCTGGAGGAAATCCCGCTCCTGGGCCGCGACCCGGCTGGGTTGCAAAAGCTCGAGCCCGGCGTGGTCGAATCCTCAGACCGCTTTGGAAGCTTCTCGACGAACGGCAGCCAGACCCCGCAGAACTCCTTCGTCCTGGATGGTGTCGATATCAATGACGGTCCGCTTCAAAATGAAGGGATCCAGATCAATCCCGACGCCTTGCAGGAAGAGAACATCATTGCCAGCACTTTGAATCCGGAGTTTGCCCGGAACTCGGGTGCCATCATCAACCAGATCATCAAGAGCGGTACAAACAAATTTCACGGGAACGCGTTCGAGTATTACCGCGACACATTTCTGAATGGAACTCCATATTTCTCGACGACCAAGCCTCAATTCCACCAAAACCTTTATGGAGGAACCATTGGCGGACCCGTCTTCCGCGACAAGCTTTTCTTTTTCCTCGGATATCAAGGCTTCCGCAACCGCGTCGGTGCCTCAACCTCCGCGACGACCTTACTGGGCGAGAACTTCACCGGAACCTTTTCTGACGATCTCAACTACGCGACCGGCGGGACGAATGGGACCTCGGGTCTGACTTCAAACCCGATTCCCTTCAACTTCGGCAGCTGCACCGCTGGCCAGGCCTGGAACAAATGTTTCCCAACCGGAATCGTGAATGTTCCGACATCGCAATGGAATTCGATTTCTGCCAATACCACGACGAAATTCATTCCTCAGCCGAACTACCTCGGCTCTTTCTATAACTTCAACACCACCGATTCAGGCGCCCAGGATCAAGGCATTATCCGCGTCGACTATACGCCGACGTCCCATGACACAATCTGGGCTTCAACCATATTTCAGTCCAGCCCATCCGTTAGCACATTGTCTTTCGGTGGAGGCAGCTTCCCTGGCTTTGGCGCGAATGAAGCCGAGCACTTCAAGATTTTCAGCGGGTCCTACACTCACACATTCAATCCCAGCACGTTGAACGAGCTGCGCTTGGGCTACTATCGGTTCAATTTCGCCACAGTAGAACCAATTAACCCGGCTTTGCCAAGCTCTTATGGATTCACCGGCATCAACCCGCAAAACTCCTCCGCACCGGGTTTCCCGTACCTTTCCATTGGCGCGTTCGCACTGGGAAACAGTTATGAGGGTCCTCAACCACGGCTGGACAGCAATCTGAGTTACGCTGACAACTTCACCAAGATCATTGGTGCTCATACCCTTAAATTGGGTGCTTCGTATGAGCAGTTTCGCGTAGACAATCCCTTCGCGTACCTCAATAACGGCTACTACTACTTCGCAGGTGGAACGGGCGGCAACGGACTTTACTCCTCCGGCGACCCGGTCCTTGATTTTGAATTGGGCATTCCGGACGGCTACGAGCAAACAAGCAACGGCGACATCGATGCCCTGGCCGGAAACATACGCGTATGTGCACAAGACAGCTGGAAGATCAGCCCCGATCTAACCATCAATTACGGTATTTCCTGGGACGTGGAATATCCGAACAAGAACGATCAGTTCGGTGGACTGGGAATCAACTGCTGGTCGAATTCCTCTGCGGAATCCAAAATCTTCCCCGGTGGCCCCCCAGGACTTGCCTTCCCTGGCGACCCGGGCTGCAACCGGGCTGGTGGCCCGACCGCACGCTACAACCGTTTTGGACCGCGCGTGGGCTTTGCGTGGTCTCCGTCCTCGGGACCGTCCAAGATCATCGGCGCACCCGGATCGCATGACTTCTCTGTTCGCGCCGGATATGGAATCTACTACAACCGCGACCAGGAAGAGCAGTCACTTCAGAATCTGGAAGATCCGCCGTTCCTGCTGTTCTCGCAGGGTGCGCTCGATGCGGGTGGCAGTCCGGCATTTGCCACCCCTTTTACAGACGTTACAGGAAATGCGGGGACATCCCTTCCGAACAAGTTCCCCTTCACGATTCCTACCGCAGGGGCGACGATTGCATGGCCCTCCCTCTACAACTCTCTCGGTTTGGCAACCTTCGATCCAAAACTTTACACCGTGCCTTACGTTCAGAACTTCAATCTGAATGTGCAGCGCTCACTGCCCAGCAACATGGTCCTGCAGATCGGCTATGTGGGGTCGTTGGGACGGCATCTGGCAAGCTGGTATGATGGCGATCCCATCACCCCCGCCGGCCACGCAGCCTGCCTCGCAGGTGGGACTGCGTTCGGTCTTCCTTGCAACGCATCTCCGCTGTCGGGATCTATTCACCAGTACTTTCCCCAATACACTGCCGATCCGGTTCTCGCTCCCGGCAATCCTGCTGGTCTGCCGAACGGCACTCCCTGGTACAAGAGTGTCGCGCGTCAAACAACGGAAAATGCGTCCAGCTATAACTCCCTGCAGATCAGCGTGATCAAGGCAAGGACCCACGGACTGTACGCAACATTTTCCTACACTTATTCTCATGCGCTGGACAATGGGTCGGGGTATGAGAGCACGACAGGCTCCCAGCAACAAGGTTCGGGCCATCCGCAGATTTACACTCCTGGCTTCACCTACCTTAACTATGGAGACTCCGATTTCGACGCGAGGCATCGTTTCGTCACCTCCTATATCTATGAGGTGCCGGTCTTTGCTTCCATCCGCAACAACGCCCTTCTCCGCGAAACGCTCGCGGGCTGGGAGGTCGCTGGAGTTACGGCACTTCAGGCTGGATTCCCGATCGGCATCTCTGAGGGACAAACCAGGTCTCTCTGGTGCGACGGCGGAAGCTACTTCGGCTGCGGCGACACACCCGTAACTTCCAGCTTCAAGATCAAGAAGGAAAATCCGAGGAAAGTGCAATCAATCACGTATGCAGACGGGACTTCCCGTTTGGGCAACTACTTTTTCTCGCCGACAACATTTTCAGACGAGCCCATCGGAACCTATGGAAATGTGAAACGCAACTCACTCCTCCATGGTCCTGGCTTCAACTACACGAACCTGCAGGTGTCGAAAAACTTTCATATCTCCGCCGCTCATGAGGAAAGGTATCTCCAACTGAGAATCGAAGCAGCGAACGCGTTCAACCATGCAAACTTTGCTGCTCCTGGCGGGAATTTCACAACTAAATCTGAATTTGGAATCGTGAACAGCGTTATAGATTCGAGTAACTCAGCTGATCCAAATCAGGATCCTGAGCCCGCCCGCGTCTTTCAACTCGTCGGCAAGTTCTACTTCTAAACGAGCCGGAATTGCAAAAGGGGCATACCTCAAAATGAGGTATGCCCCTTTTTATGTGAGGTTTTCTATATCGCCCGGTCAGCGATCGCCAGTGCCTGATCGAGAGTGTCGACCGCCGTGTCGATTTCTGCCTTTTCTATGATCAGTGGTGGTGCGATTACGAAGTGGCTGATCCAGGCTTGGATGACGACGCCGCGCTTTAGCATGTCCGCGGCTACCTGATCCACTACCGTTGCTTTCCCATCGACCTTGTCCTGCTTTGTGTTGAAGGGTGTCTTTTTCTCTTGATCCCTGACCATCTCCAGCGCCCAGAACATGCCTAGGCCACGCACTTCGCCGATGGAGGGGTGCTTCGGTTTCAACGCTTGCAGCTTCTCGCCGAGGTACGCTCCAATTTCTTTAGCGCGATTGACGAGATCCAGCCGCTGCATCTCGTGAATTGCCGCAACTGCAGGGGCAAGCGTCATGGGATGCGCTTCGTAAGTATGTCCGTGAGCGAAGAAGTGGTCTTCGAAGAACTCGGCAATCTTGCCTGAGGTCGCGCAAAGGCCCAGTGGAACGTAAGCCGAGGTGATCCCCTTCGCGGTGACGAGGATATCGGGCTTTACGCCCCAGTTGTCGACGGCGAACCACTCGCCCGTGCGTCCCCAGCCCGACATCACCTCATCTGCGATCAGCAGCACGCCGCGGCGATCGCAGATCTCGCGCAGTTTGGGAAAGTATTCTTTCGGCGGGAGGAGAACGCCGTTGGTGCCCACGACCGGTTCCACGATCACGGCCGCGACATCGCTCTCATTCTCAATCATGTGTTCGAGGTAGTCGGCGCAGGCTATGCCGCACTCCGGATAGGTGTGCTTGATGGGACACTTGTAACAGTTGACCTCGGGAGCGAAGAGGAAGCCCTGTCCTTTTCCGCCCGGCTCCATCGGCCAGCGTCTCGGATCTCCGGTGGCGGCGATGGAAGCCATCGTCGAGCCGTGATAGGAGCGATAGCGTGCGATGATCTTGGTCTTGCCGGTGTACATCCGTGCGATCTTGAAGGCGGCCTCGTTCGCTTCCGTACCGGACGTGGTGAAGAAGAACTTGGTAAGCCCCTCAGGCAGAACTTCGAGCAGCAGCCGGCTCAGTTCGACGCGCGTATCGGTCGCATACGACGGCATGATGTAGGGCAGCTTGTGTGCTTGTTCGACGATCGCTTGGATGACAGCGGCGTTCTTATGCCCGAGGTTCGAGCACATCAACTGTGCTGAGAAATCGAGATAGCGCTTGCCGTTTGCATCGGTGAAGTAGCACCCCTCCGCATCCACGATGTGCATGGGGTTCCAGGACTTCTGATATCGCCAGGTTCCGTAATTCAGTCTTTTGGTCCACTCCACAACCTCTTGAGTGGTCATCGTCGCACCGGGAGATAGAACCGTATCGCTCATCGTGTCCGCCTTTGCTCACTACGATATCGCGAAGCAGGGAAAGGCGGACAGTCAAAATCGGATGGTAGCGGCTCCCGGGTCAGAAGAGCAGTTTCAGGCCGAACTGAATCTGGCGCGAGGTGGAGGCTGTCGATGTGATGACGCCGGCAGTTGGCGAAGGCGTAGTTCCTGCGGCAGAGTATACGACCTCATTCGGCGTGCCGAAGTTGGTGTGGTTCAGCACATTGAAGAACTCGGCGCGAAATTGGGCTCGCAGGCCCTCGGTGATCTGGGTTTCCTTGCGCAGCGACGTGTCGAGATTCGCAAACCCGGGGCCTGTGAGCGAGTCGCGTCCGGCGTTGCCGTAGGTTCCGGAGGCGGGAACCAGGTACGCGTTGGGATTGAAATATTGTGCCGGGCCGCCCTCGATGACTTTGCCGTGGAAATCGGGGTTGAGCGAGGGGCGAATGGGGTTGCGGCTATCGCCATTGTTGGTTGGATTGAATCCAAGCTGCGGGGTAAAGGGGAAGCCGGATTGCAGCGTAGCAATTTCGCTTACGCTCCACCCCTGCGCCAGGGTGCGGCTCCATCTGCCGGCATTACCACGCCCGAGCGGCAGATCGTAAGTGCCGTTGATGACAGCGAGGTTCCGGACATCGGTATTGGCCGGACCCCAGTCCAACTTTGGCCGTGACGGGAATTCGACAAACGCCGGTGAATTCGCGCCTACGCTGGTGTTCCACGCCGTGCCGTCATCGAGATTCTTCGACCACGTATAGACACCGCGGAGCTGAAGGCCATGCTGGAAGCGATGATTCACATCGACTTCCAACCCGTTGTAGGAACTGACTCCTTCGGAGATCCATGTCGTCGTG
>Ga0210388_10000738_pt1 | contig 26148 bp, 22 predicted proteins | sample IncBWC19OmetaG_FD_155485 | JGI IMG/M metagenome (GOLD analysis project Ga0210388, IMG submission 155485) | Forest soil microbial communities from Barre Woods Harvard Forest LTER site, Petersham, Massachusetts, United States - Inc-BW-C-19-O ...
GATGAAGTTGTAGTTGTAGGAATCACTCCCGGTCCGACGTCGGTCCAAAGAGTTACCCCAACAGTTTGCGCTGCCGGTACTCCAGGCACCGGTGTGAAGGTAAGGGAGGTGGGGGTTACGGTGCTGAGGGAGTTCGCCGGCAGGCCCGAACATGCGAAAGTCACGGCGCCATTCAGCGTGTTCGTAGGCACAACTGTGATCGTGGCAAGTGCGGTCGATCCCTGCGCCGTACCCGCGCTCAAGGCACTCACAGGTGCCAGAGTAGTCGGCGAGATAAAGTAGGCGCTAAAGCCGGCCGTGTCAGGCTGAATCGTAAGAGTTGCGGCTGCGGATGTCGATTTCGTACAGTTTGCATCGCCGCTGTAAGCAATGGTGATGGCGTGATTCCCTGCGAACAATCCAAAGCTGTTCGGGGTGGGGACTGGACTGATCGGCTTACCATTAGCGTCCGTTAGTTGAGGATCGTTGATACTGACAGTTCCGGCAGAGTTCAACGTCCCGGATCCAATCATGGCGCCATCGGCAAAGAAAGTGACTGTACCGGTCGGAATCCCTCCGGTCGCAGAAGAAACCTTCGCCGTAATCGTAAGAGGCTGGAACTGTGGCAGCGACGCAGAAGAGAGAATGACCGCCGTGTTGGTGGTTCCGGTGGTTACGGTTACGCTCAGCGCTGGAGCGGTGCTTGCCGCGTAATAATTGTCCCCGCTGTAGACAGCGGTTACGGTTAGAGTCCCGACGTTCTGGCCATTGATGCTTGCCGACGCGGCGCCGGTGCCGTCCAACGTGACAGGTACCCCTTCTTCCGTCCAATCGACACCGTCTCGCGAAAGTCCAGGAGTACTTCAACATTAATGCCTTCACCTACCCGACCGTCGGAACGTTCAGCCCGGTCGGCAGAAACACATTTATCGGACCCGGCTACATTATGACGAACATGACTATGGGAAGAGACTTCCCTATGTACGGTTGGCGTGAGGGAATGCGTTTGAATCTCCGCGTTGAAGGCTACAACGTCTTCAACACGCCGAATCTGGGCCACCAATCACAATTTTCCTGCTCCACGACTTCGACCAACGGCGGGTCTTGTACCGCCGCCGGGGGATCGTATCCGCTCATCGTAGGTTCGACGACATCTGCGGTAAACTTTGGCAGCATCCGCAACACCTTTGGAAATAACGCCAACACCTCAACGAATGGCCGCAAGCTGCAGTTCGCGGCACCGGTCTTCTTCTAACCTGCAATCGTATCCCGCAGGAACTGCGAAGCCGGTGAGGGTTAACTCCCCGCCGGCTTCTGCCATTAAGAACCCAACGGAGAGTTTGGCAGACTCCGAAAGGACGGGAGCTAAGGAACAACCTCAGTGGCTGTGGCGAAGCTGAGCTGGTGAATTGCCATCCAAGTCTGTGAATACGCGTTGAGCGCGTCCGAGGTCACGGATCGCGAGTCTCGAATAGCGTCGAGGTAGTCAATCAACGCAAGCCCACCATGTTCATAGCTGAACTTAGAGATATCGAGGATGTCCTTAGCTTCGTCAACATAGTGCCCGTTATACCGATCCGAGAGTACCTTTGCATTCACATAGCCGATCCACGCCTGGTCGACATCAGAGACGACTTGATTCCGCGTAGCCAACTCGCTGAAACGCGCGGCCTGGGCAGTGTATTTGGCAGTCTCCTTGTTGCCCTGGTTGCGGTCAAACAAGCGCAACGGAATGCTAAGACTAAAGGCGGCCGAATTCTCCGGTCCATTACGGTCGTAGTCGGCCTCAACCGTGGGGTCCGCGGTACCGTTCGCATAGGCGAGCTTTACATTCGCATCAGCAACGGCGATACCAAGCTGCGCCGCGTGATAGTCCGGCCGCGCCGCCATCGCCTTCTGCTCCATGTCTTCCATCGTTCCACCCACAACAGGGGGCACAACCTCTCCTACCACGTCAAAGTCCATCCGAGGTTTGTTGTATCCCAATAGAACTTGCAGTTGCACGCTCGCTTGCTGCGCGTTGGTAATCGCGTTCGACTCATCAGTTTCGAACTGCGCCAGCTGAAGATCGAGACGCTCAAAGTCCAGTTTGGCAATGTCGCCGGCCTTCAGGCGCTCGCGACCTATATCCAGTTCATGCTTAAAGTCATTGAGGTTGTCGTCTGCGAGTTTTTTTGCTGCCTTGGCAATAACGAGGCTGGTAAAGGCCTGCCGGACGGAAAGAACGATCTGCTGTTGCTGAGCATGGTATTGAGCATCAGTCTGTGCCGTGGTCGAACGGGCACTATCCAGCCGCCACCGACGCTTTTCTCCGCGCTCAAACAGACGATTGACGCCAACGCTGTAGTAGTAAGGATTATTGGAATCCTCGCCGATCGTAACGTTTGAACCCGTGACAACGAGATTCGGATTCTGTCGGACGCCGGCCTGAAGCTCCTGCGCCTTTACCGAAAGCAGGTTCTGCTGCGCCGAAAGCAAGGTCGGATTCTTGGCCAGCGCAAGGTCGACAGCCTGCTGCATCGTGATGGGCACGTAGGGCGCCGCAGGTGGCTGATTTTGACCGTACCCGGAGTATGGCAAGAGCGATAGGCAAATCGCCGCAAGGAAGACGCAACGCATCTTCTTCGACATGCAAACCGTAGCTTGCTTCGAATCATTGAAAGCCCGGCGTGTGCGCACAAACGGCATCAGTTTTCAAACTCCGTCTCAGGGGTGGGAAGCACATCATTCGGTCTGGCGATCCACACATAAAGGGTCGGCAGAAGAAAGACGCTAATCAACAGCGCGCCAATGAGGCCGCCGACGATGACGATGGCGAAGGGGCGCTGCGAGTCGGAGCCGATGCCGTGCGACGTGGCAGCAGGCAGCAGGCCGAGGGTCGCCACCAGCATAGTCATCATGATCGGACGGAGGCGGAGGACAGCGCCCTCGATGGCGGCCTCCTCGATCGAGTGACCGCGGACGCGCATCTGGTTGATGTATTCGAGCATGATGACGCCGACCTGCACCGAGACCCCGAAGAGAGCGAGAAAGCCGACGCCGGAGGAGACCGAGAAGTGGGTCCCCGTGAAGAAGAGAGCAAGGAGGCCGCCAAGGGGCGCCATTGAGACATTCAGGAGGATGAGCAAGGCCCACTTGCCGGAGTGAAACATCGTGTAGAGAATCACAAAAATGAGAAGGATCGTGATGGGCAGCACGAGCAGAAGTCGCCGCGACGATCGCTTCTGGCTCGCATACTCTCCGGCCCAGTCAATCTTGTAACCGGTGGGCAGTTTGACCTCCGCGCCGACCTTTCGGATCGCCTCTTCGACGGTAGACCCGAGATCGCGGTTGCGTACGCTGTACTTGATGGCGACATATCGCTGGCCACCCTCGCGGTAAACCTCTTCGGCGCCGTCCTCGGTCTTGATGGTAGTCAGCTGGGCGAGGGAGACGCGCTCGCCCGAAGGGGCGAGAAGACGAATGTTGTCGATGGCATCCTGGGTGGTGCGAAACTGCGGGAGGTAGCGGACTACCACGTCGTAGCGGGCCTCATTCTGGAGTAGCTGGGTGACGGCGTTGCCACCGACGGCGGTCTGGATCGCGTCCTGGACATCGGAAACGTTTATGCCGTACCGGGCGGCGGCTTCGCGATTGACAGAGTAATTGAGGTTTGGCTGACCGATGACGCGGAACAGCCCTAAATCTTGGACGCCCTGAATTTTGCTCATGACAGAGACAATGGCGTCGCCTTTTTCCTCAAGGGTCCTTAGGTCGTCGCCGTAGATCTTGACGGCGAGCTCACCTTTGACGCCGCTGACGGCCTCTTCGACGTTATCGGAGATCGGCTGGGAGAAGTTCCAGAGGACGCCGGGAATCTTTTCGAGCTCGCGGTCCATGGCGGCGATGAGTTCCTCTTTATTCTCTTTGAAGACGGGTCGCCACTGTTCTTTGGGCTTGAGATCGACGAAGTATTCGGTGTTGAAGAAGCCAGTGGTGTCGGTGCCGTCATCAGGGCGTCCGGTCTGACTGACAACTTTGAGAACCTCCGGAAAGGCGGATAGCTTGAGCCGAGACTCGTTCATGATGCGAAGGCTCTCGGTGGGCCCGGTCGACGGGGCGAGAGTGCCGCGGACCCAGATGGAGCCTTCATCGAGGTGGGGGAGGAACTCGGAGCCGATGACGCCGCTGAACATGAGGAAGCCGGCGAGGAGGAGCGCCAGTCCAGCAACACCTACGGTGACGTTGCGATGTTCGATAGCCCACTTGACCGCGCGGCGATAGCGGCTGGTGAGCCAGGTCATCACTGGGTTCTCCCACTCGCTGGCCCCTTTGGGGAAGAGCAGGCTCGATAGCACGGGAGCCAGCAAGAGAGAGAAGACAAGCGCGCCGAGCAGAGCAAAGCTCACCATCCACGCCATCGGCTTGAAGAGGCGCCCTTCCACCGACTGCAGCGTAAAGATGGGTAAGTACGCGGTGATGATCATCGCGCGCGCGAAGAAGACCGGGCGCTGTACTTCATGCGTGGCCTCGCGGATCTGCTGCGACGGAGTAACGTCCTGTTTGCGGCTGTGGCTGAGGTGGCGGACGATGTTCTCCACGACCACTACGGAGCCGTCCACTACCATGCCGAAATCCAGCGCGCCGAGCGAGAGCAGGTTCGCGGGAATTCCGCGCAGATTCAGGCAGATTGCGGCGAAGAGCAGCGCAAACGGCATGGTGAGGGCGACGACGAGCGCACCACGCACGTTGCCAAGAAAGAGAAACAGGATAACGACGACCAGGAGGATCCCCTCTGTGAGGTTGTGGAGTACCGTGTGGGTCGTGTAGTGCAGCAGTTCGCTCCGGTCCAGGAATGGGACAATCTTGACGCCGGGAGGAAGGACGCTCGTATTGAGCTCTTCGACTTTCCTGTGGATACCCTCGAGCGTAGCGTCGGAGTTGTCGCCCTTTTGCAAGAGGACGATGCCTTCGACGACATCATCGTTGTCGATCAGCTTCCCGTCCTCGTGGTGGATGGACTGCTTGCCGCCGGGCTTATCCTCGTGGTCCACGCACGGGTCAGTTGCGCTGAAGGAAGCTCCTGATTCGGCGGGCGGAGTGGCTCCGAAGCGGCAGGTCTTACCGATCTGGCCAAGCCGTATCTTGGGGCCCTGCACAACGGTAGCAATGTCCTTGACGCGAAGGGCCGTTCCGGTCTGGGCCTTGAGAACGGTGTCCTCGATATCCTTGACGCTTCTATAGAGACCAACCTCACGAACGTTGACCTGCTGCTGGCCCTGCTCGATGAAGCTTCCACCGGCGTTGGTGTTGTTGTTTGTGAGCTGCTGCTCAACCTGGCCGATGCTTAGACCGTAGGCGACCAGCTTGTCAGGGTCAACGCGAACCTGGTACTCACGCGTGATGCCGCCGAAGCTGGCGACGTCGACCACTCCGGGGACGGACTTAAACTCCTTCTCGAGCTTCCAGTCCTGGAGAGACTTGAGTTCCATGGTGTCATAGGCAGGATTGGTCGAGCGCAGGGTGTACCAGTAGATCTGGCCGACGGGACTCCAGTCGGTGCCCATCTGGGGCTGCAGGCCGGCAGGAAGGGTGACCTGTCCGAGCCGTTGGAAGACCTGGTCGCGATTGTCCTTGTTGATGGAATCGTCGTCGAAGATCATGGTGACGCTGGACAGTCCCGCGAGCGAGGTCGACCGCAGATGCGTCATATGTGGGATGCCGGCCATCTGGATTTCAATCGGCGTCGTCACCTGCTGCTCAACCTCTTCAGCGGCGCGGCCCGGCCACTGCGTGATCACCTGGACGTAGTTGTTGGCAACGTCAGGGTAAGCCTCGACGGGAAGGTTATGGAAAGACACGACTCCCCAGCCGAAGAGCATGATCGAAAGACCGACGACCAGCCACCGATTGTCTAAAGCAAAATCGACGAGACCTCGAATCATTACTGATCCGCCGTATTCTGCAGCGCCAGCACATTCGATACCACCTGCTGACCTACGTCGAGGCCGGAGAGAATCTCCTGCATATTGTTCGGCAAGCTGACGCCGCCCCGCACCGAAACGCGACGAAACTTATTGTCGCCAGCAGGGATGTAGACCCAGTCCCGGTCATGCAAGTGCAACACCGCGCTCGCAGGCACCTGCAGATGCGTCTGGACGGTTTTGCCGTGGATTGTGACCGTGGCAAACATTCCCACACGCATCAGTGTGTCGGGATTGTTCACCTGGATGCGCACCTTCGCAGTGCGGATCTGCGGATCGAGGACGGCGCCAATGTCACTGATCACGCCAGTCAGCAGCCGGTCGGGATAGGCAGTGAGGCGAATGTCCGCCTTCTGGCCGAGATGCACCGTAGGGAGATCATTCTCGTATACATCACAGACAACCCACACGTGCGACAGATCCGCGATAGTAAACGCGCTCGACGAACCTGCATAGGTCACACCAGCGGCGGCAGCGGTCGTTACACTCTGCGCAATGATGTAACCCGAGGCCGGGGCATAGACCTTCACTAATCCAGCCGGATGGTTCTTGTCGACACCAAGCAACCGCAACTGCTCTTCCGCAGCAGAAAGTGCTGCCTTGGCATCGTCCTCTGCATTCTGGGCAATCTCGACCTGGCTGTTTGGAATCGCGCCCTTTTCGTTGAGTAGCTTAGCGCGATCGAGCTGTACTTGGGTGAGACGCTCGTCGTTGACGGCCTTCAAATATTGACCGAACGCGCCGGACACGTCAGTGCTCTGCACCTCCATCAGCAGCTGGCCTTTTTTGACGTAGTCGCCGATGCGGGCGTAAACCTCAACGACTCGACCGGAGGCGATGGAGATGACAGGAATGGTGCGGGAGACGTCGGGGTTGACCACGCCGGTGACCTGGAGGGTCGAAGTCGTCGCGTAGTTGGTCGCTGCCACCAGTGTGAACTGGTCGGGGTGGTCCACGTGGACCAGGCTCGCGTCGGTGTCGGTCTGGACCGCCGCGGCCGGAGGAGCTTCGCTCTTGGGATCGGACGGTTTATCGTTGCAGCCTGCCAACAGATAGGTGCCGAAACAAAATAAGATCGTGACTTGGCGCCTGAGATTGATTGAACTCATTCCGTATTCTCGTCGTCTCCCCGCGGACAGTTTTTTGCTGCTTCAATAAAGATCGGAAGATGCATAGGGACACAATATCGCCAATGCCAGCATCGCGAAAACGTCACCGAGACCCGTGTTTCCTCAGACAAGCCCGTTCTCCCTGTCTTAAGTCTACCCCGCTCCGCTGCAGACAAAAGCTTGTATTTTGAATCGTCCTCATCACCACTCGTTAGCTTGAGAAAATGCTGTATCGACCACGCCGTAGCATAAATTTTGTGTAAAGATACGCCGGGCACAACGACCCCGCCATCCCTGGTTCTGTCTTTAGTCTATAGGGGCAATGAACCCACTCCTGCTCGAACAGTTGCGAGCTCCTTGTCAGCGACAGAAAAATTCGGCAAGATCAGTATATTCTTGAAGATTTTCGTCGAGATCTCCAATTGCTGGAGAATAATTCTTGGCCTGTTCTTGTATTTTCGCCTTCTGCCACTTTACCGGTAGCAAGCGTAATCACGAGCGGAAGGAAGCCAGCCAATGTCCGACAATGGGATCGTCAACTTGAGTAGCCCTCACACCGTTTTGGAGACACTTGCACGGTTGGAAGCAGTCGTTGAATCCAAGGGAATCCCTATCCTTGCCATGATCGACCATAGTGGCGACGCCGCCAGGGCGGGTATCCAGATGGAGCCAACGAAGCTCCTCATCTTCGGCAATCCGAAGGCCGGTACCCCCATCATGCTCGCGTCTCCCAGCGCCGGAATCGACCTTCCCCTCAAAGCGCTTGTCTGGCAGGACAAAGACGGCAAGGTCTGGCTGTCCTATAACAGCCCTGCTTATCTTAAGCAGCGCCACGACATTCCCGACAACCTATTACCGAACATCGCTGGTATCGAAGCGATTTGCGCACAGGCCGTCAGCTGAAAGAAGGCGAACCTAGCACATCGCGTATGCCGGCGATACTATGCGCGGCTTCCCCTGTCTCTCAGGAGTCGCCTAGTCATTAATGGCGCGGTCATCTTTTAGACGCCGCAATTGTGACCATAACCGATTCAGCTAGAGCCCATCGGCAAAACATCCTGACTCACTCAGATTCAGCTCTCCCGACACGGCCTGCTATTACCATTGCTTTGCGTCTGCATCCCACTCCACTTTTCTATAGCAATTCATGCCATCTTTGAGCAATTTCCTTCAATATCAAAAGGCGGCGCTGAACTACCGTTGCCTTAGTCAAAGGGGCGCAGTCGAGTTTCAAGACCGGGACATCGGTCAACAGGTCCCTGATTCCTCCCTTTTTCACTTATATCTTGTGGTTCACGATCGCGGCTCGTGCGCTCTGCACCATTCCAGAAAGGTTGTTTCTATGAACTCCTATCTTTCAACCCCCCATATCAGTGGACTATTCCTCTTCGAGGGAAGCAACGATGAAATGTTGGTCGCGGCCGCAAAATCAGGTGAGAGCCGGGCATTCTCCGAACTCTGGAATCGGCACTCGAAGAAAATCTTTAATACCATGTATCGCGTCACCAGGAATCGGCAAGATGCCGAAGATGCGCTGCAGGACGCATTCCTCAAAGCCTTCCTTCATCTGAACAACTTCGACTGCCGCTCGAGCTTTTCCACTTGGATCACACGAATCGCAATCAATTCCGCGCTCATGATCCTGCGAAAGAAGCGTGCACACCCCGAGGTCTCTATGGACGCGAGCGCCGACGGAGAGAGCTGGCAGAATTGGGAGGTCCCGGACCGCAGGGTAAACACCGAAGAGCACTACGTCAGATCCGAAAGGGAGCGGCACCTGAAGCATGCAATCCGTCGTCTGCGCCCCGCCCTTCGGAACGTCATCGAAATCCAGCAGACGCTCGACGGATCCGTCAAAGAGATCGCAGAAATGGCAGGTATCTCAGTTGCCGCCACCAAATCGCGGCTTCTCCGCGCTAGAACCGTACTACGACGTTCTCTACGGTAAGGATAAAGCGCCGAATTTGGGTTGGGCGAAACTCGACAAGGTGCCTCAACGATAATTGGGAATCAGGCTTTATTCGTACTCTGAAGGTTCCCGGCCCTCGGGAACGCTTCCGCAACCTGCGCGTTGGACGATTTCGTGTCGCGCAGGAACTGGAAGACGTGAGGCATGCCTAATCCGGTCTTCGCCGAGACCTCGAAGATTTGCATTCCAGGGCGCACGCCTTCGATGTTTCGGCGAGCTGCTGCGGCGTCGAATTCTGCAGCTTCAGCCATATCCATCTTGGTAATGATCGCCACATCGGAGCTGTTGAAGATAGTTGGATATTTCAAAGGCTTGTCTTCGCCTTCGGTGGCAGAGAGCAGAAGGAAACGAAGCTCTTCTCCGAGATCGTAACTGGAAGGGCAGACGAGGTTGCCGACATTTTCAATAAATAAGAAATCCAGAGCGTCGAGCCGCCACCCTTCAAGCGCTCGTTTTATCATCTGGGCGTCGAGATGGCAAATGGTTCCAGTGGTGATCTGACGGACGTTAGGCGTGGCGCGCCTTAGGCGGGAAGCATCGTTCTCGGTGGCTAGATCTCCGACCAGCGCAGCAACCCTGAACTCCGGGGCGAGCACGCTGAGAAGTTTCTCGAGGAATGTCGTCTTGCCCGATCCGGGGCTTGAAACAAGACTGATCACGCTCACACCCGAAGCCCGGAAGCTATCACGGAGCGCATATGCAAGAAGGTCATTCTGCCTGAGTACCTTGGCGCGCACCTCCACAATGCGAGTATTCATGCGGCAACCTCAAGAGAGACGACTTCCAGTTCGCGGCCGGTGACAATGGTTTCGCTCGGCGTATTGCATGCTGGACAGCAGAGTTGGTACACCGACGGTGGGGTGCGATTCTGATCACAGACAGCACAGTAGATAACAAGTGGAATGATCTCGATATCGAGACGCGAGTGTTCAAGTGGCGTGCCCTCACAGGCCAGGCCCCATGCGAACAGGAGGGCGTCGCGGTCGATCCCCGAGAAGACGCCTACCTTGAGGTGAATGACCTCTACACCGTTAAGGCCGCGCGCCTCTGTTTCGTCACCGATCTCATCGATGATGCTGAGAGCAATCGATAGCTCGTGCATGAACTTCCTTTCGTGGCCGCGTGGGCGAGACTACGGCGGTCACATCGTGCTGATTTTGATGTAGCGCTTAATATCAGGCGCGACCATGATTGCCACCACGATTACCGCCAGCCCCAGTGCTCCGAGCATAAGTCTTGTCATGATGCCCCCTCTCTATTTTCAGTAACTAAAACGGATGTCTGCGACTGCGTGGAGTGAGCTTTGATGTCTGCGAGTATTCTCGCCACCAGTTCTTCAATCATGTTCGAGGCTTCTTCGACGGCCGATTGCACTTGCGGCGTCAACCCTGTGCGGCCTTCGAATTCGTCGCCAAAGTCCTTGGGTTCGCAGCCAACCACAAAGATATTTGACGCGATGGGGCCATACGACGCCGCGAGCTTGAGCACGCGCATCGGATCCATTCCGTGTGGGTTAAGGTCCATGTTCGCGACCCCTGGCTCACCAAGTCCCGTCAGATCTGGTTCGAGCACGAACAAGGTCCCAGGCGCCTCATTGCGGACCATAGCGTCGACAAGGATGACGGTATGCCACGGCTCGAGCAGCGCGTAAGCAAGGTCGAATCCCCGGATGCCGAAGTCCCTAACCAGAACTCCCGTGGGAAGTGTCCGCCGGAGAAGCGAGCGAGCCACCTCGACGCCAAATGCGTCGTCTCCGAGAAAGATGTTTCCGATGCCGGCGATGAGGATCGTCCCAGTCATGCCCCGGTGCCCTCCTTATAGGGCTCGACCTCTTCAGCGCCAAAAAAGAAGCGGTGGCCTGGCTGGCGCATCATGCCGAATTCGCGGCCGGGGTCGTCGTCAAGAACTACCGCGAGTTGGATCTGGTCTTCGAAGTCCTGCTCGATAGCCTCAATCACAGCGATTTTGCCGGTGAGCGCAAGATCCATAATGTCCGCAGACTTTTGAGGCAAGATGCGGACGCGATCGCCGACGCGCAGAGCGATGCCAAAAACGGTGACCGATTCAGGGGGGGATTTCTCTTCGGCGAAGGGATTCCACTCCGTTATGAAGCCATCCGGTGTGTCTGGCTTCATGACGGGTCTCCTCGGATTTCGCGTACCGGACGGACGATTCCATGGGCCTTCAGAATCTCTTCGGCGGTCAGCGCTTCGGTGCGTTCGAGGATGCGCCGGGCACGATAATCCCCGCGGCGCATCTCGTCCTTTTCAGCGTCGGTGAGTGTGAGGACGCGAAGAGTGAGCATCTCATCCATCTCCGTGCCGTCGAAGAAATCGCCCGCGCTATCGGGTGAGGTTTTTGGATAGTCATACATAATGATGGGCGAAATAAACAGGATGGAGCGGTCGGGTTCGTCTCCGGCAAGAACTGGAAAAACGCCGGTGTTAATGCAGGCTTGAGCGTCAGCCGCGTACCGATCAGGAGGTTCGAGAAGCGAGATGAATTCCCCTCCTTTCAGGCCGAGCAGAAGATGAGCGGAGACGAGCGATTGGCGCAATGCTTCGTCGCGACTGGCTTCAGCGCCGATGTGCAGTGGACTAACATTCCGAAGCTCGACATGCAGCATGCAGGCGCCGCTTGGTAGCGTCCGGGCGCGAACGGTGAGATTTGCGACGAGTTCTGCCGTAGGTCGGATGTCCAAGCTCAGAGGTTCGAGGAGTAGATCGCGAAGTACAAGAGCGCAGTGCTCCGACGTATGTTCGATCGCTTCATCCCAATCGTGCGACGAACCGGCAATGTTCACCCCCTCCTCAGCCGCCGCTCTCGATTGGGGCAGGAGTTGGAGGAAACTGACCTTGATATTGAGTGAGGCATCGCCGTCGGGCACGAGCAAACATTCGGAAACGAAGCAAAAGGGTTCTTGCGGTCGTTGTGCCTCAGCATAGATGCGCGGATAAAGCGTTCCGAAATTCCACCGCTGGCGATTTTTGACAGCAGTGGACCGGTACGGATACAGAATGTATCCCTCGTAGAGCACAGCCGCGGCGATTCTTTCGACGGAGGCGAAGTTCATGCCTCAACCTCCTCTGAAATCTCCACCGAGGTTTTTTCGCCGGCAAGCGCTCGGGCGATGGCCTGTTCCCAGGTCGGGATCCCGTGGCGAACCTTGTAATTGTAGAGCTGCTCAAAGGTCTCGCGGTGAAGACAGAGCCACGCAGAGTTTGGATAGTGCAATTCCATCATCTCTTTCCAGACAGAGACGGGAAGTCGATAGCTCGACTCCCGGTTCCATGGGATTTGTGATATCTGCAAAGAGCCGTCAAGGGCCTCGTAGAAAAGCGTGCCGCTAAACAGAACGGTGACCGGAATATCGCCCGAATCCAGTGCATGGAAGTACTTTGTGGCGGCGACATTGAAGTCGAAGGTGCAAGGGAGCTCCAGATCGACAAGGGTTTCGCCGATAAAGCGTGGAACGGCAACGCTGGTGTTCATCCAAAGCAGCGGTTTGACCGTACGGGCCCAACGCTCTGGTGTGCCGAAGAGATCAAGCAGCTTCACTTGTTCATTGGCTACATACCGACGCTTGGCCGGCTCGATCTGAACCTGGCAGCGAAGGTTGATCGCGTGGATCGTCTCCGTGGCGGGAGAGTTGCCAACGCGAAGTTTCAGCGCGATCAACGGTGCGGCTGCATGAGGCACCGCTTCAGCGCCCTCGATCTGGAAGTGGAGCTCAGGCATGGATAGGCTCCGGGTGTCCGTTCGCAACAGATTCTCTGACTTCGATGCCGCGGGCCCGTAGGCTCGCAAAGAACTCGTCGATTCGCCTCCAGACTTCGGTCCCGCCAGAGAGACCGCGCCAGTGCATGCGGATAAGCCCGACCAGATGGAAGCACTCGTCGATTGGAACAATGTAGTACTCGTGCGTAGCGCCGACTCGGTTGACAAGGAAGGTTTCGACGTCGGGCTCCATCGTCTGCAGTGATGGATGCAGGGAGGAAATTTCGCCCCAGGATTCGAGACTCAACAGAGACTCAGTCGCTCCGGCTGGGCTCGGATACATCGCCATCATTTTGCCGCCCGCTGTGTCGTAATAGAAAAACGCCAGATTGATGGGGATCATAAGGGACTCCCATTGCAGGTCTTCCATCCGGAAGTCGGCGAGAGCGCGAATGCGGCGGGGAATACGAAGGTAACGGGCTTCCGGTTGACCGCAAAATAGAATGGCGCAACCATCGCATGAGCAGGCGATTTCGCGATTGCGTGGGTCAAGCAGATGTTGATGCGCCGGCCCGATCTCTGCACTGCAGAGCTCGCAGCATTCAGCATCCTCCGAGAGGAGACGGCGACGGGCGACCCGCCGTAGGAAAGACGGGACCGATGTTCGTTCCTGTTCCGCTTCGGGAAGTTCGTTCATGCTGGGCTCTCTGGTTAGGCAGGGGGCAACTGCGGCATCTTCGGATGGATCGGACCGCGCTGGTCGAGATTAATGCCTGTTGCGTCCTTCGCAGTGCGGGTGATGCGTTGGGAAAGCGGCGCAGCGCGGCTATCGCCTTTGCGGACTCCTACGGCGTGAGCTGGGGTGTCTGGGCGTGCATCCTGTTTGGCCACAACGATTCTCCTTATTTGATGGTTACGAGTTGAGGTCCGCTCTGCGCGGTGGCAGATGCGGTCTCGGAAACGATTTCAACAATATCCGGCGCCATCTCAAATAGGGCATCTTCGACTGCATTCTTCAAGGTGATCGATGAGCTTGGGCAGCTTCCGCAGGTTCCGTGCAGGCGCAGGTGGACAATGCCTTCGCGGACATCAACGAGCTCGGCATCGCCGCCATGAGATTGTAGATAGGGCCGCACGTTTTCAATGCCACGCAGCACCCGCGTCTCTATATCGTCGGGGTGAAGATTGTGGAGCAAGAGCATGCTGGAAACCAAGCCGTTCTCCAATGTTTGGCCAAGAGCGTGTTCGCCCGCCGATGTCTGAAGAAGAGAGTCGACGAGACGCTCAAGAGCGGCTCCGTGCAGTTCAATGACAGACTGCACGAGTTCGAGCGCGGCGGCCCGTACCTCAGGTTCACCCGCTCTCTCCAGCAGGGCGGCGAGTTTTTCAACTCGCTCGGCCTGAAGTCGGAATTCACCGCGCTGAGGAGGCTCTATTTTTCCGACGACCTCAGTCGTGATATTCGTTTGAGAGGAAGCGGCCATTATTCCTGCCCTGCAACGCCGAACATCGGAGAGTGGCGAGTTTCCAGGACCTTGCCGTTACCCAGATACATGTGAACCCCGCACGGCAGACAAGGATCAAAGCTACGGACAGTGCGCATAATGTCGATGCCTTTGAACTTGTCGGGCCCGTTTTCTTCGAAGAGCGGCGTGTTCTGCACCGCATCTTCATAGGGTCCTGGAGTCCCATAGATATCGCGGGGATTAGCGTTCCATGGAGTGGGTGGATATGGGTGATAGTTTGCGATCTTGCCATCACGAATAACGACGTGATGCGAAAGCACGCCGCGAACCGCCTCATGAAAGCCGCAACCAATCGCTTCTTCCGGGACCTTGAAGTCGGCCCAGGTTGCAGTGCGACCAGCGTTCAATTCGCCAAGCGCCTTCTCAACGAAGTAAAGCGCGGTAGCTGCGGCATAGGCCTGAAAGTAGGTGCGGGCACGATCGCGCTCGAGTGTGTTCGACCACTTGGGAATGCGCCACTCGAACTGGGCTTCTGGCAGGAGTGCGGTTTTCGGGAGATTGATCTTGACGCTGTGCCCCGTAGCCTCAATGTAGCCGATATGGACCAGACCGGAGAGTGCCGTTGACCAGAGTCGCGCGATTGGGCCACCACCAGTATCGAGGGCGAGATGATCTCCAGTACGCTGATCGAGCCAGCGCGGTGACATAACCCACGTGTAGTTCCCTTTGAAGTCACGCTTTTGCGGACGCGGAATCGTCGTCTGATTCCAGGGGTGCCGCTTGTCGACAGGGTTACCGAGCGGGTCCCGGGCGACGAAGGTCTCGGAACCCTGCCAATCATCGTAGTAGGAGCTGCCGAGGAGGATACGGATGTTGAGGTTGATGTCGACAAGTGAGTTAGTCACGAGCTGACCGTCCACCACCACGCCGGGAGTAACAAACATCCTGCGGCCCCATTCGGCCATGCTCTGGTACTGGTAATCGCAGTACTCGGGGTCATTGTAGGAACCCCAGCATGCGAGTAGAACGCGACGGCGGCCAACCTCTTCGTAGCCTGGAAGAGCCTCGTAGAAGAAGTCGAACAGATCATCGTGTAGAGGAACCACCTTCTTCATGAATTCGACGTACTTCATGAGCCGAACCAGGTAATCAGTGAAGAGTTGAATAGTGGCTACCGTCCCAACACCGCCGGGATAGAGCGTCGATGGATGAACGTGCCGTCCCTCCATCAGACAGAACATTTCGCGGGTTAGACGGCTCATGGCCAGAGTCTCGCGGTAAAACGTGCCGGTAAAGGGATTGAGCGCGGTCATGATGTCGGAGATCATGCGGTAACCGTGCTTGTCCGCGTTGGGCGCAGGCGTATGCTGTGCCTTCTCCCAGATATTCGGATTTGTCTCTTTCACCATCTGCTCGCAAAAGTCGACGCCGACCAGGTTGTCCTGGAAGATGTTGTGATCGAACATGTATTCAGCCGCTTCCCCGAGGTTGACGATCCACTCCGCCAATGCGGGCGGACGAACGCCAAATGCCATGTTCTGCGCATAACACGCGCAGGTCGCGTGATTATCGCCGCAGATTCCGCAAATACGGCTCGTAATAAAATGCGCGTCGCGCGGGTCCTTCCCCTTCATGAAGATGCTGTAACCACGAAAGATCGACGAGGTGCTATGGCACTCGGCAACGACCTTGTTGGCGAAATCGATCTTGGTGAAGATGCCCAGACTACCGACAATGCGGGTGATGGGATCCCAGTTCATCTCGACGAGGTTGCGCTTCTTCTCGTCGAGTTCAGGGATGGTATCGGGAAACGTTGCCATGATTTGATCCTCGCTAAGAGTGGGTTATCAGGCGTTTGTTCGGTCTGGACGATAGCCAGTGGTGAGCTCCGGACGATTGTGACGCCACTTCGGTTCCTTGTTGACTGTGGCGTTCGTAATGCTGCGCAGGGCGCGGATCATCCGTCCGTAGCCACCGACGAGGGTGGCAGAAAGCATACCTCCGGGCGGCTCGTCCATGAATGGCATGAACTTATCGGGGAAGCCGGGCATGGTGCACCCGATGCAAATGCCGCCGACATTTGGACATCCGCCTATGCCTCGCATCCAGCCGCGCTTGGTCACGTTGCAGTCGACGACCGGCCCCCAGCAACCCAGCTTAACGAGGCACTTTGAAGAGCCGTACTCGGAGGCAAAATCTCCCTGCTCATAGTAAGAACCGCGATCGCATCCTTCGTGCACCGTCTTCCCGAAGAGCCAGGTGGGACGAAGCTGTTTATCGAGTGGAATCATGGGTGCGAGGCCTGCCACCTGGTAAAGCAAGTAGAGAACAGTCTCCATGAAGTTGTCCGGTTGGACCGGGCATCCGGGGACGTTCACAATCGGCAAGCCCGCTTTGGAACGCCAATCCCAGCCCAGATAGTCCGCCAGTCCCATGGCGCCCGTCGGGTTGCCTGCCATGGCGTGGATGCCGCCATACGCGGCGCAGGTTCCAGCTCCTATGACAGCCAGAGCCTTGGGCGCGAGGCGATCGATCCATTCGCAGGTGGTGATGGGCTGACCAGTGTCATGGTTGGTCCCCATGGCCGCCCAGTAACCCTCTTTCTTGATCTTCTCGTTAGGAATCGACCCTTCGACCACCAGCACGAACGGGTCCAGCAGACCCTTCTCCGCGTCATAGAAAAACTGCATAAACTCGTCGCCATTCTCGTACGCGAGCACTGGGTTATGAAGATGAACTTTCGGCAGGCCCGGTATCGCGCCAAGCAACACATCTTCGATCGAGGGTTGTTCGGCGGCGGTTACCGAGACGCTGTCTCCATCGCAACTCAGACCGGCTGTAATCCACACAATGTGCACATCGGATACCGGCGATGGCTTGGTAATGCCGCTTGGCGAATCATTCATGGAATTCTCCTACGGACTATGTGCTCGCGACTTGTCTCGGGCGCTCGAACCCTAGTTGGAGATTGCGGCCACACTCGCGAGCGGTAGAACTATGGAAGGCCGTCCCTTCGCAAAAATCACAGGGGAACTCCGGCGTCGAACCACGGCAATCGGCAGGCTCGAACGAGACAAGACACTACGCCTGTTTGAAGTTGGCTGTCAAACCTGCAAACCCGCGATTTTGTTGGTTTTCACGCAGCCAATAGCCGCGTCGATGCTGTGAATTAGCAGCCTTCAGCAGATACGCGGAAGCTGTTCGCCGAACATCACGTCGAGGACCCGAGTTCCCCCGATTTCGGTCTTCATTAGCACCATGCCTGGATGCGATTCAACGACTTCGCCGATGATGGCTGCGTCGCGCCCCAGACGATGTCCCCTCATCTGCGCCAGAACGTCGCCCGCCATCTCGGGGGCAATCAGAGCCAGCAACTTACCCTCGTTCGCGACATAGAGCGGATCCAGGCCCAATACCTCGCAGGCGCCCTTGACCGATTCTCGTACCGGAATCTTGCGCTCGTCTACCACCATGCCAACGTTAGCGTGTTTGGCGATCTCGTTGAGTGTGGTAGCAACCCCACCGCGCGTCGGGTCGCGCAAGGTATGGATGAAGTCGTTCGCGGAGGACCTGGTGGCAATCATTACCGCGACGAGACCGTGAAGCGCTGCGCAGTCGCTCTCGATTGCGCTCTCAAATTCGAGACCTTCGCGCTGGCTCATGATGGTCATTCCGTGGTCTCCGATGTAGCCGCTGAGGATGATCTTGTCTCCAGGGCGAGCACGATCGGCGGAGATATTGATGTTGTCGTCGATGACGCCTATCCCCGTAGTTGTGATGAAGATCTGGTCCCCCTTTCCCCGATTAACGACTTTTGTGTCGCCGGTCACAAGTTGAACGCTAGCCTCCGCCGCGGCGGCTCTCATGGACTCGACGACTCGCCGAAGATCCTCAATCGCAAGGCCTTCCTCAAGAATAAAAGCGGCCGAGAGATACAGCGGGCGGGCGCCGCTCATTGCCAAATCGTTCACCGTCCCATGAATCGCAAGCCGGCCTATATCGCCGCCCGGGAAAAAAATTGGCGTTACGACGAAGGAGTCAGTGGTAAAAGCGAGCCGAGCCTTCCCGATCGTGACCACGGCCTGGTCGTCTCTCTTCTCGAGAGCGGAATTGCGAAAAGATGGGAGAAATATTTTGTCGATGAGATCGGCGGTCAGCTTGCCGCCGCTGCCATGACCAAGCAGGATTCGTTTATGGTCGAAGATCGGTATCGGACAGGAGCCGAAAGGCGTCAGGCTCTCAGCACCGATCTTTTCATCCTTTGTCCAATCATCCTCAACGGTTGGCATGAGAATACACGCGCTCCTCAGGGGACTGAACAGCAGCCTCGCGCTCGCTGGGGCCTGCCGCGATCTGGTGGAGGTTGTCGCCTCCCGGCGGGTTCAAATGGCGACCATAGGCATAATACGCAGCGCAAGCACCCTCGGCCGAGACCATAGTCGCGCCAAGCGGATGCTGCGGATTGCACAGCGTTCCGAATGCTGGGCAATCATGAGGCTTCCTCAATCCGCGAAGGATCTCACCGCTGATGCAAATCTTCGGCTCCTGTGTTGCGATCTCCGCGACATCGAAGATCTTTTCGGCGTCATAGCGTAAGAACTCGTCTCGCAGGTGGTAGCCACTCATCGGGATGCTGCCGATCCCGCGCCACTTGCGGTCCCCGACCTCGAACACCTTCGCGATCAACTGTTGTGCCGGCAGATTGCCACGACGATCCAGTATGCGCGAGTACTGATTCTCCACCGTTGCCCGCCCCTGTTCTAATTGTTTGATCGTCATCAGCGTCCCTTCGAGAATGTCGATCGGCTCAAATCCGGTGATGACGATGGGCACGTGGTACCGCGAGCTGATAGGTTCATATTCGTTGTATCCCATCACCGCGCAGACGTGGCCGGGACCAAGAAAGCCTTGAACACGATTGTTGGGAGCGCTAAGGATGGCTTCGAGCGCCGGCGGCACAAGAACATGGGAGACAAGCAGCGAAAGATTGGTGACCTTCTCTTCGCGAGCCCTCCACGCCAGCATTGCATTGGCCGGAGCCGTCGTTTCGAAGCCAATTGCAAAGAAAACAACCTGGTTTTCCGGATTGGCGCGAGCGATCTTCAGGCAGTCAAGCGGCGAGTACACGATACGAACGTCGCCTCCCATGGACTTAATCGAAAACAGATCGCCGTCAGAACCGGGCACGCGCAACATATCGCCAAACGAGCAGAAGATCACATCGGGAGAGCGCGCGATAGCATGCGCTTTGTCGATCATCTCGAGCGGAGTAACGCAGACCGGACATCCCGGGCCGTGCACGAGCTCAACTCCCTCCGGTAACAGGTGATCGAGGCCATTCTTGACGATAGAGTGAGTCTGCCCGCCGCAGACTTCCATCAAAACCCACGGCCGCGTTTGAACCCGTCGCATCTCAGCGACGATCTTCGCGGCGATATCTCCATTGCGGTACTCGTCGAGATATTTCATTCTCGAAGTCCTCCACCGTTCCTCCAGGCTGGCGAGGCCGGCTCCCCCGTCTCGGCCATCTCCTCGACGGTTGGGGATTCCAACTCTGTGAGTTGATCAAGCTCTTTCAGAGCTTGGTAGGTACGCTCTGCTTCGGCTTCATCGATGCGGCTAATCGCGAAGCCAACATGGACCAGCACATATTCGCCAATCTGCGTCTCGGGTACGTATTCGAGGCAAGCTTCACGAACGATGCCCCCGAACTCCACCTTGGCCATCCGCAAACCGCGTTGGTCGTAGGTGTCAACCACCTTACCGGGAATCGCCAGGCACATGTTAATCTCCTCGGCGCAACCGTTCGTTTGCGATAACCGCCTGCCCAAGCGAAATACCGCCGTCGTTCGCGGGTACCGTCGCGTGTAAGAATACTCCAAATCCTGATTGCCGCAACTGCGTCGCCGTAACCCCCTGCAAGAGGTGGTTCTGAAACACGCCGCCGCTCAGACAGACTCGATCGAGGCTGTCGCTTTTGCGGATGCGGCAGCATATCTCAACGATCGCAGCACTCAGCGTGTTGTGAAAGCGCGCGGAGATTTCTCCTACCGGCCGTTCTCTGGCGACCTCTCGAACAATCGTGGCAATGGTTTGACGCAGATCGACCACGATGAGTTGACCTTGCTGCAGATCGAACTCGTAGCGATCCGTAACACCGGGGTCCGCCGCCATCTCCAGCGCAATCGCCGCCTGCCCCTCGAAGGTCACCTCCGGACCCATTCCCAATATGGCCGCCACCGCGTCAAATAGCCGCCCGCACGAGGAAGTCTGAACAGTCTGAATGCCGCGCGAGAGCATCGCGCTCACAAGTTTGAGTTGTGCCGCGGGAACGGTTCGAAAACTTGCTATCTCATCAGGAATCTGCGAGCCGAGAGAATCCCGAAGGTAGCTTAGAGCCATGCGCCAAGGCTGACGTATCGCGGCATCTCCCCCGGGCAGCGCGACCGTCCGAAGATTAGCGCGACGCTCGAAGCCGGCAAGACTTGCAACGAGAAATTCCCCACCCCAGATGGTGCCGTCGGAACCAAATCCAGTACCGTCCATTGCGACCCCGATGACGTCTCCTTCGAGATGGTTCTCCGCCATGCAACTTGCGATGTGCGCGTGATGATGCTGCACTCCAAATTTGCAGTCGATGCCGGACGCAAGCGCCATCTCCGTGCTTCGGTACGCGGGATGCAAATCATAGGCCACGGCCCTCGGCGAAATCTTGAAAAGACGCTTCATCTTCTCCAAAGTCTCTTCAAAGAAGCACGTGGTTTCGTAATTTTCCAGGTCGCCGATATGTTGACTCAGGATGGCGTATCTACTGCGCGTCAGGCAAAACGTATTCTTCAGTTCCGCCCCAACAGCCAGCACTTGTTCCAACTCAAACCCCAGATCGATGGTTAGCGGCACAAATCCTCGGGCGCGACGCAGCACGCGCTCACGTTGCTCGAAGACCCTAACCACTGAATCGTCCACCCGCGTGGCGATATCGCGGTTATGAAGCAAGAACCAATCCGCGATTCCCGACAGGTGCAGGAGCGCCTCGTCATTCGAAGTGACAATCGGCTCCTCACTGAGGTTGCCGCTCGTCATAACGAGTGCAACAAACTCCGGCTCCGATTTCGACGAATCGCCAAAGAGCAGGTAATGCAGTGGCGTATAGGGCAGCATGACACCGAGGGTGTTGTTTCCAGGGGCTAGAACGTCGGGCAGGAATCGCGTTGCCGGATCTCCAGACGGTAGGCGAGACAAAATCACGATCGGCCTGCGCGAATGCTGGAGCGCTCGTTCATCCTCGCGTGACACCGAGCAGATACTCCGTATTCCTTTCAAGTCGCGCACCATAAGGGCGAATGGTTTCAGCGGGCGTCGTTTGCGTTTCCGTAACTCCGCGACAGCAGCATCATTGCCCGCATCGCAAGCCAGCAGGAAGCCCCCCAACCCTTTCACAGCCACAATCTTGCCGTCTCGGAGCAGTTGTCTTGCCCGTCGAATCGCAAGCAGCGAATCCTTCTCGGCGAACGAACAGTCGCCCCGTGTCGAGCCGCTGGGGACAAGGCACAGCGACGGCCCGCAAACCGAGCAGGCGTTCGGCTGAGCGTGAAAGCGCCGATCAGCCGGGTCCAGGTACTCGGCCTTGCACGCTTCGCACATGGAGAAGCCGCACATCGTCGTGTTCGCGCGATCATAGGGAATGTCTTCAACAATGGTGTAGCGTGGCCCGCAGTGTGTGCAATTTGTGAAGGGATAGCCGAAGCGCCGGTTGGTTGGATCTCCGAAGTCATGCCAGCAAGCGTCACAGGTACCGGCGTCCGGAGACACCAGGGCGAATTCGCCAAGCTCCTCCTGACTCTCGAGTATGTCGAAGCCGGTGACCCCCTTGACCGTCATTTCAAAAACGTTGAGCTCGGCTATCTCGGCAAGCCGAGGAGCGTCGATCCTTAGGCCGTCGATGAACGTGTGAACTAACGTGGTGCCACCCTCGATCTCGATCGTCACGCCCGAAGAGGAGTTGAAGACGAAGCCCGCAAGGTCGAGCGAGGTGGCAAGTTTATAGACGAAAGGCCGAAAGCCGACTCCCTGCACAACCCCTCGGATGCGAATGCGACACCGAATCTTCGAGCCTGGAAGGGCGGAGTGCTTCATCGGGCACTCAGAATAACCGACTTCCGATTCCGTTGTCGTCACGTAGAAGCAGCAGTGCCGATCGTTGCAGCGGCAGATTGCAGCGTTCTACCGTCCACTTTCATTCGGTCGGCTTGACTTTTTGGCCTTCGGCTAGATCATGTGGTGCCCGGAGGGGGAATTGTGGCCCCACGACCTAATGAGGTTTGCGGAATTTATGCCGGGCGTGCAGGCAGGGCCTGTGTGCACAATTGTTGGCGTGGTTCGGTGCCGACATTATGTGGAAATTTGAGAGGCCTCTCAGTCGTCGGTAATTGTGAGACATGCAGATTTGAAGCGATTCTTATCGATCTTTAGCGACTTTATCTTCGACTCAAGCGTAGATCCGGGGATACCTAATTTGGCAGCAGCTCCCGATGGTCCCGACACCCGTCCCTGGCATTCGGCCAACGCAGCCTCGATGATTGCTTTCTCCTCAGAGGGACGAAGCTTCTTTGAGAGGCCAAGCTCGACGCTTGGGCCAGTTACCGCGGATCGTCGGAAAAGCCAACTCTCATCGACTGAGAAATTCTCTGTTTCACAGACAATAACGGATCGCTCGATCACGTTCTGCAATTCGCGAATATTGCCCGGCCAGGGATACGACTGCAGCAATTCCAGACTGTTTTTGTTCACCCCGCGGATGCGCTTTCCTGCTTTCCGCGCGTAACGGTCGATGAAGTACTCAACCAACACCGGAATGTCTTCCCGTCGTTCCCGCAGCGGAGGCATTTCGATTGGAAAAACGTTGAGCCGGTAAAAGAGGTCGCTCCGAAATGTGTTTCCAGCGATAGCCGCCTGCAGGTCGCGATTCGTGGCAGCAATCACCCGAACATTGGTTCGGATGGATACTGTTCCACCGATACGCTCAAACTCGCGCTCCTGCAGAACACGCAAGAGAGCGATCTGGGTTTCGGCAGGAAGTTCTCCGATTTCATCGAGGAAGATCGTGCCTCCTTCGGCTAACTCAAAGCGCCCTAGTCGCCTCTGAATTGCCCCCGTAAAGGCGCCCTTCTCATGGCCGAACAATTCCGACGCGATCAAGTCGCGAGGGATGGCGGCGCAGTTGACACTGACAAAAGGTCGTGAGGAACGTTGCGAACGTTTGTGGACCGCTCGCGCGATCAGTTCTTTGCCCGTTCCCGTTTCGCCGGTGATCAGAACCGTGGAGTCTGCGGGAGCAACCTTGGATACACGGGAGAGCACCGCACGAAGGGCGGGAGAAACGCCGACGATCTCCTCGAACATCGATGCCCTGTCTATTTCTTCACGCAACGCGACGTTCTCGTTCTGCAGCCGCTGCTCAGACTGCTTACGGTCATCGATGTCCGACAAGGCAACATACCAACGCATAATCTGTCCCTGTTCGTCGCGCAATGGGTTAAAACGAACCAAAAACCAGCGATAGGTGCCATCACGTTTGCGTAGTCGCGACTCCAACTCGTAAGCGATGCCACCGGAGCGAACGCTATCGGAATAAGTGCGCGCCGCCCGTTCTCGGTCATCAGGATGAAAAAAACCCCAGGACTCAAAAAAACTTCCGGGCGTTTGCTGCCACTCTTCAAGACTACGGCCGACGAAATCGAGCCCAACGCGGTTGGCATAACGACGTTCGCCACCCGGTCCGAATACCCCAACAATTTGGGGAAAGAGGTCCAGCATCTGACGGAGTTCCATTTCGTCTTGCCGGATCTTCTCTTCCGCCTGCTTGCGTTCGGTAACGTCCATTACGGTACCGACGAATTCAACGAGATCGCCGGATGGGCTGAGAACGGGATGGCCTATCACATGGATGTCCCTGACGACACCACCGGGATGAATGATTCGGTAATCCAGCTCGTACCCTACCTTCTCACGACATGCTAGCTCCACTGCTTCCCTGACCTTAGATAGATCATCGGGATGGATGCGCTGATAGAATGTTTCTTGTCGCGGACGTCCACCGTGCGGATCAAAACCCAGCACGCGGTAGCATTCTTCGGACAAGAACCTGATCTCATTCGTGGCAGGTGAGGATGCCCAACTGCCCGTCTGGCTGAGCCTCTGCGCTTCCGCCAGATAACTCTCGCTGAGTTGCAGGTCCGAATAGATGGCGGTGTTCTCCGCGATTTGCGTCTCCAACTTCGAGTTAATCAAAGCCAGTTGCTTTGCGTGCAGCTGGATGCCGCGAACGCGCAATTTAAACAGCATCCACAGCAATATGGCTAAAGCGGCGACGCACGACACGCGGAACCAGTTTGTTTGCCAGTACGCCGGATCAATGGAGAAACCGAAGGCGTCGCCGGCCTCGTTCCAGACTCCGCTGTTATTGCTGGCAGTGACGCGGAAGCGGTAATTTCCGGGAGGAAGATTCGAATACTGCACCTGACGGTCATTGACGACCTCCTTCCAGTCCGGGTCCTGGCCTTCCAACTTATAACGAAAACGCACCTTCTCCGGTGCGACGAAGCTGAGCGCCGTGTAATCGATCCAGACATCTCGAACTCGCGGCGGTAGACGCAGGCCCTCGCTTCCCTGAGAAGGTGAGTTGTAGCTCTTGCCATCCGCGATAACTTGCTCGATGTGCACCGGTGGCGGAAGCTTGTTGAAGGGAAGGTGACGCGGATCGATGACGCTGATGCCGTTGAAGGTCGGGAACCACAATTTGCCATCCGTAGTCTTGGCGACATGCGGGGTGTAGTCGCCCGCGATCGAGTGGCTTCTGACTCCATCTGAACTGTCGAATACCGTAACATGAACCTTCCGCTTCGGATCGCTCGCCCACGCGTCTAGCTCCGTCCGAGCAATGCGCACCAGGCCGCAGGCCGTGTACAGCCAGACCGAATGAAAGTCGTCCTCCATCATCCAGTGAACGGCATCGCAGGGCAATCCGTTCTTGCTGGTAAGCGTGGCGACACGGCCGTTTTTCACTCTGCTTAGCCCGCCCTCGGTTGCCGCCCAGAGCGTACCATCCCCATCGAGCTGAAGAGCGTTGACACGCCCCTTACCCAACCCGTCGGCGGCCGTGTAGGACGCGCGGACCTGGTCATCCTTGAAAAATGCCACGCCGCCATACGCAAATCCAAGCCATAGACCGCCCTGCACAGGATCGTACAGTGAAGAGACAGCCCCGTCCTTATGTCCCAGCCTGACCCAAGGGCTCTGTTCGACCACACTTCCCCTAGGTAAATGAAAAAGACCTTGATTCTGGTCGCTGATCCATAGATTCCCCGTACTGTCTTCGGCAATCGAATTCGCGAGCTCACTGGGCACGCCGCGGACAAGAGTGAAGCGGCCGTTGTCGAAGTAGGCGACCCCGCCGTGCGTTGAGACCCAAATTCGCCCTTTATCATCCTGAAAGAGTGACCCCACACTATTATCCGGCAGGCCACTCCCCTTGCGGTAGATCGTAACTCGCCCTTCCTTCCATCGGTTCAAGCCATCTTGAGTACCAAGCCAGACGCTGCCATCCCTTGCCGTCAGGACGGACACAACGAGGGCATCGGACAAGCCTTGCTTCACGGAAATCGTAGGGACGGTGAAGTCATGAAAGCGGTCTAGGCCATCAAGGGTGGCAACCCAGATGTCGCCTTCACGGTCTTCAAAGAGGTTCGTGACCCATTCGCCCGAGAGACCGTCGGACTGTGTAAACACATCCGTTCTTCCCTCGTGCACATGCAAGAGGCCCTGGCCATGGGTTGCGATCCACTGGCCGCCATTGCGATCCCGGAGCAGTTTTCCTCCGCTGAACTTTCGCCCGGCCAGAAGCGGATACGGCTCGACTCTCCCATTCACGAGCTGGCTTAGTCCGC
>Ga0210388_10000739_pt1 | contig 26125 bp, 22 predicted proteins | sample IncBWC19OmetaG_FD_155485 | JGI IMG/M metagenome (GOLD analysis project Ga0210388, IMG submission 155485) | Forest soil microbial communities from Barre Woods Harvard Forest LTER site, Petersham, Massachusetts, United States - Inc-BW-C-19-O ...
ACGTTCCCTTCCTGCAAAAACATTTCGCGCCGAATCTGAAAGCCGCTCTGATGAAAGGGCGCTCGAATTTTCTCTGCCGGGAGAAAGTACACCAGATGGCTGGGCAGCCCGTATTGAAAGGGATGGATGAGGTTGACTGGTTTTCGCAGATCAAGGACTGGGAAAAGCTGACGGAAACTGGCGACCGCAGCGAGCTAACCTTTTTGCCCGACGATGCGGAGCTCTGGCACCGAATCGACGCGCGCAGCGACTTGTGCACCGGGCAGAAGTGCGCAGAATTTCAAAATTGCTTCATTACGGCAATGCACCAGCGGGCGCAGGAAGCTGATCTAATCATCGTGAACCACGCCCTCTTTTTCGCTGACCTTGCGATTCGTCAGGACGATTTCGGCTCGATCCTTCCTGAGTATTCGGCGGTCGTATTCGACGAAGCGCACGAACTCGAGGATGTGGCAAGCGACTACTTCGGGCGGCAAATCTCAAGTTATCGATTCGATGAGCTATCTCGCGACACCGAAAACATGTTACGGGTGTTGCAGATTCCGGCGCCGCAGCTCCGGCGGCACCTGGGACGGCTGCGAGAGCGCGGACACGGCTTCTTCGAAAACTTTCCCGGCCGCGAAGGTCGCTTCCCATTTGAACAAGCGGAGCGTCGCTCATTCCTCGAAAGCAATCGAGAAGCTTATGACGGCTTAGCTTCGGCCGTGAAGCGCGTTGAAACCGAACTCTCGGCGCTTTCCCCTAAGCCGGAAGAAGTTGTGACCCTCGCGCGGCGTGCTGCCGATATGAGGCGCGAACTGGAATTTCTGCTCGAGAGCGAAGAGGAGGGGTACGTCTACTGGTTCGAGCGGCGCGGCAAGGGCGTGTTCCTTGCGGCGACGCCGATCGACGTGAGCCAGATTCTCCGCGAAAAACTCTTCGACCAGTTCGACACTGTAATTCTGACCTCAGCAACGCTCGCCGTTGGTGGCCGGTTCGACTATTTGAAGCAACGCCTAGGAGTTCAGCCCGCGACGGAAGAAGTGCTGCCACAGGAGTTCGATTTTCGCGAGCAGGCTCTCCTGTATATCCCGAGGGCAATGCCGGACGTCCGTGATGCAAGATTTTCCGCGAGTGCCGCAGATGAGATCACGCAAATGCTCGAAATTTCCGACGGCCGTGCGTTCTGCCTGTTCACCAGTTACGCGCAAATGAAGGACGTTCACGCGCGCGTATCAACACGCGTAAAGTTTCCTCTGCTCCTACAAGGAACGGCGCCTCGCACGATTCTGCTTGACCGGTTTCGTTCGACGCCGAACGCCGTACTGTTCGCAACCTCGAGCTTCTGGCAGGGTGTCGATGTACCAGGCGCGCAGCTTTCGTGCGTGATCATTGACAAACTGCCGTTCGCAGTACCGAGCGATCCAATCGTGGCGGCGCGCGTCAAGGCTCTGCAGGAAGACGGACACAATGCATTCGCCGAATATCAGGTGCCGGAAGCCGTGCTCGCTTTGAAGCAAGGATTTGGCAGATTGATTCGCTCGAAAACGGATCGCGGGATTCTCGCGATACTCGATAACCGTATCCAGCGAATGCAGTATGGTAGAATTTTTCTCGAGTCGCTGCCTCCCTATAGGACCACGCAGGACCTGACTGAAGTGGCGCGCTTCATGGAAAATAATCCTGGGTAGGCGGACGCGTTGGTATCCGGATGGGAAGGCGCGAAAATCAAGGAATGAGACATGTATGAAGTGTATGTGGACGAGACTTTTGCGGCGGCGCATAACCTCCGCGGGTACAAAGGAAAGTGCGAAGACCTGCACGGGCACAATTACAAGGTCAGGGTCACACTTGCGGGGAGAGAACTCGATCCGGTCGGGCTGCTCTACGATTTCGTTCACTTGAAACAGGTGATTCAGACCGTGATCAAATCACTCGATCACAAGTATCTGAACGAACTCAAGCCTTTCGATGTACTGAACCCCTCCGCTGAAAATATCGCCCGGCATATTTACGATGAGACTTCGAAGCAGTTGCGGCAGACGCCAACCGGAACAGCGGTGTCGAGCATCACGGTTTGGGAAACGGATGTCACGGCGGCGACCTATCGCCCGTGAAAAACGTGAGAATTTTGAATTTGAAGCCGTTTGCGCGAGAGAGCTTCTAGAATGAATCGAGCGTTTTACATCATCGGGATTCCAGCTTTTATTACGTCCTTCTGCTGGCTTACATTTGGGTGGGGATGGCGATTTGCCGCGATGGTTACTGCCGCGGAACTTACGCTCGCGGTCGGCGCAGTGATACTACTGGTTCGCCGCCAAAATGCTGAGAAGAACGGCGCTGAACAACGGCGTTGACGGCGGCGACGTCCAAGTATTGCCAGCACCGAGAACGATCGAATTCGCTGAATGTCATGGTTATCACCGAAATTTTCAAATCCATTCAAGGCGAAGGCACACGCGTCGGATTGCCGTGCATTTTCGTCCGGCTCACCGGCTGCAACCTCCGTTGTACTTGGTGCGACACCGCGTACGCGTTTCATGGCGGGACGAAGTTTACAGTAGACGACGTGCTCGAGAAGGTTCGAGAGCTCGCCGGTGGTGACGCGCGGCAGGTTTCCTTGGTCGAGATTACTGGAGGCGAACCGCTGCTGCAGCACGAAACAATCGCACTGGCCGAAAAGCTGCTCGCCGATGGATTCACCACTATGATCGAGACGAGCGGCGAACGATTTATCGGAGTGCTGCCTCGCGAAGTGATCAAGATCGTGGACGTCAAGTGTCCGGACTCCGGCGAACCGGATACCTTCGATTTCGCGAATCTCGGTGCGATAGACAATAAAGATGAAATTAAGTTTGTGATCTCCACTCGCCGTGACTATGAATTCGCACGTGACTTTACTCGGGAACATCAGCTCGCCAGCCGCGTGCGCGAAGTTCTATTTTCACCGGTGTTTCCTGATCCAGCTGGAAAATGGCCGGGACTCGATGCCCGGGAGGTTGTCGAATGGATCCTCGCCGACGGGTTAGTCGTGCGGCTCGGACTTCAGCTCCATAAATTTATCTGGGATCCGGCGATGAAGGGAGTCTGAAATACGCGATGGCAGAGAGCCCCAAGGCGATTGTGCTTTTAAGCGGCGGAATGGATTCGTGCGTAAGCGCTGCGATTGCAAACCAGACGCATACGCTTGCAGTCCTCCATGCGAGTTACGGTCAGCGGACAGAGGCGCGGGAGCGTCGCTCGTTTGACGAAGTAGCAGATTTTTAAGAAATTCGCGAGCGGCTAGTGATGCGCCTTGATTCGCTTGCCCAGATCGGCGGCTCAGCGCTGACGGATGTGAATATGAGGGTCGGGGAATCCGGTGACGCGCTCGCCGAGCATGCAGGAATTCCAAACACGTACGTGCCGTTTCGTAACGCACATTTTCTTTCCGCCGCGGTCAGCTGGGCCGAAGTGATCGGCGCGAGCGCCATTTTCATCGGAGCCGTACACGAGGATAGTTCAGGCTATCCCGATTGCCGTCCGGAATATTATCGTGCGTTCGCAAATTTGATTCGCGAGGGGACACGGCCCGAGACGCGAATTGAGATCGTCACGCCGGTGATCGCGATGCGTAAGAGCGAAATTGTGCGGCGAGGAGTCGAACTGGGCGCGCCGCTCGAGCGCACGTGGTCGTGCTATCAATCTGAAGCCGAAGCCTGCGGAATGTGCGATAGTTGCCGGCTTCGCCTGCGGGCGTTTGCCGAAGCCGGCATCCCCGATCCTATCCCGTACCGGGCCGGGACAATGGTGCGGGTTGCGCCATAATTGAATTGCGCGATAATCTTCCTCCTTGGTAGATTGCCGCATCTAATTCAGTGTGAGGAGATGACCACATGAGACGGTTGATTCCTGCTTGGCTGGCCTTAATTTTCGTACTTTCCTTTGCGACCATTGCGGCGGCGCAGGGCACAGGCCGGATCGAAGGCACGATATTGGATACAGAGGGGAAACCCTATCCAGACGTCACTGTGGAAACTAAAAATCCCGGGACGGGGCAGACCTTCACGACAAAGACGGACAGCAAGGGAAGATTTACCCAGCTCGGACTGGCCGGCGGGATCTACACCGTCACGCTGACGAACGAGAAGGATCACATGACTTTCGCCGTCCAATTCCGAGTTACGACCGACCAGGAGAATCTGTTCAATCTCAGCCTGAAAGATCACAAGAATGAGCTCGGGCCGACTGCCGAGGAAGCGAAGAAACGTGAAGAAGCTGCAGACGCCTTCAAAAATATGAAGCAGCATTTCGATGCCGGAATGGCCGCTATGAACGATTCCGCGACGTTGCGTCCTCAGCTGAAGGCAGCTCCGGCCGATCAGCAGGGAGCCATCAAAGACAAACTCAATGCCGACTACCAGACGGCGATTACCGAGTTACAGCAAGCCGAGAAGGGTGTTCCGGCGAAAGATGTGAAAAGCCACGCGGTCGTCTGGTCGAACCTTGGGCAGGCGTACGAATTCGCGGGTCGATACGATGAGGCGGCGGCTGCATTCGGAAAAGCAGCTGAACTTCAGCCGCAGGCTCCGTTCTACGAACACTTGAGCACGAGTCTCGTAAATGCAGCGGTCGCTCAACCAGCTTTGGACGCAGCGAAATTGACGGACGCTAATGCTGCGTGCGATAAGGCGGCCGCCGTCGATCCGACTTCAGCCGCGCGCTGCTGGAAAAATATCGGAATCATATTGAGCAATAAGGGACACCAGGCCGAAGCCACCGCTCCCCTGCAAAAAGCTACGCAGGCAGATCCCAAGGACGCGCAGGCTTGGTACCTTCTCGGGGGAGCGCTCTCCGCATCGATTACGCCTAAGCAGGAAGGTGACAAGATGACTTACGTCATTCCGCCGGGCACAACCGAGGCCTACCAAAAAGCGATCGATGCCGCTCCGACGGGTCCTTACGCCGCTCAGGCGAAAGAGAGCCTCGATCAGCTGAACGCACTCAGTGGCGGCGAAGCAACATCGCTTTCCACTAAAAAGCCGAAGAAAAAGTCATAGTTAAGCTTTGTTAGGCCGCAGCGACTAGTCCCAGGACTTCTAGGCCAGTAGTGTTGCGGATTGGTTGAGCAAATTTGCATCGCGACCCGTAGTTCTCCGCGCTCGACCCACTCGCGCGACAGTGCTATGCTCGTGCTCTCGAATCTTCAGGGAAAACGGTGTCGGAAGTGGATTCAATGCATCCCAGTACCGAACGAAGACGTAGCGTGCGTGTGTCTGATTCGCTTCCGCTGGTAATTCGCGGAAACGATCTCCTCGGACAACCGTTCGAAGAACGAACTGCCACCTTGAATTTCAATCTTCACGGATGCCGGTATTCGTCGAAGCATCACCTCCCGAAAAATACTTGGCTCACGCTTGAGCTGCCGAAAACGACCCGTCACCGAAAAGTACGAGCGCGAGTCGCATGGATTCAGCGCCCTCACTCGGTTCGTGAATTCTTCCAGATCGCGGTTGAACTCGAACGCCCGGAAAATATTTGGGGTCTCGATTCTGAACCGGAGAATTGGCGATCGGACTGCCCGTCACATGAATCCACTTCCGATTCTCTACGAGGCAACGATTTGATTGTGCCGACAGAGTCAAACTCAGGCGCGATTCCGACTACTCTCGCAAGTTACATGGGAAAACTTATGGCCGACATGAAGCACTCTTCTTTTGAAACGACGGGCGAATCGACCGGAACCGAATCGAGGGTCGAAACTGAATTCACACCGCCGTCCGACAGTCCTTTCTTGCGACAGCTGCGCGCCGAGCTTGACCGTCACGCACAGAAAGCCGTAGAAAATGCGGCGACAGCAGCGCAAGAAAAACTCAAGCGGAGCGCGAGCGAGCTCGAGCTAAACCGCCAGGCGATCGATCAGAGCTCCTTCCAGAGGTGGAATGAAGAATTTGAAAAGGCGCAGTGCGACGCGCGCGAAAAGTTCGACGAGCATCTTTCGGCCCGGCAGGGCGAATTCCTAAAGGGTTTCCAGACCGAAGTGGAAGAAAACTTCGGGCGAGCCCGCGATCTGATGGTCGACTTCGACCAGAAGCTGAAGACTCTCCACGAAGAGACCGCGGCTGCGCAGGAAGCTATCAGCCGGGTAGCGCAAGCGCGACTTCAGATCGACGCGACGGAAGCGGCGCGTCTGTCGAACGCCTCTCGGGATGAATCGAGGGAACACAGTCGCGCGGCGGAAAGCGAATTGAGCGCGTGGCGCGATCGCTTGCAATCGGAAATGAACCACGCTCAGGCGCAATGGAACGAGCTCCTTCAATCCTCGCTCGATAGCAGCCTGCAACGACTCGTAGATCAATTGTCCGAGCGATCTCTAGAGGTTCAGCAGTCCGCCGAGCACAGATTGACGGATCGTTTTAGCGAACTAATCCAACCGCTTACCCTGGCCGCCTCGAGAGCAGGAGAGACCCTTACTGACACTCGATCGGCGCTCGATGAACAGGTTGCACAGGCGCGTGCTTCGCTGGAGGACGTTGAACGCTCCTCGGCCCGCATCCGGGAGAGTTCGGCACAATTCGAGGCGGCGAGCCACGACAGCCTAAACGAACTGCACCGGCGACTTGAGAACATGCTCGACGCACAGACAATTGAAATGACGCGGCGCATCGAGGTGCTCGCGTCCGGAATGTCGCAACGAATTTCTCCGGCGATCGAATCGATCGGCAATCAGCAAGTAGAGCGGGCCGTTGCGCAAATGGAGACAAAGCTCGCGCCACACCTCGAGCGAGTTCCCGCGCTCCTTCGTGAACTCGCCGCGCGCGAGGTGCAAGTGGAGGAAGGACTACGGCTGCATCGCGAGAGGTTGCGTCAAGCGTCGGAGAGCAATCAGCGCGACGTGGCTTCGCGGATGGTCTTCACGCTCGCCGAACTAAATAGAGATTTCGAAGTGGCGCGAAAGCAAGCTCTGGCGAAGTGGAACGAGGAGCTGGATGCGAGTGGCGTGCGAGTATCGCATTCGGCAACAGAGTCTCTGAGCCGGGCCTCGGAATGGTTTCAGCAAGAGACACGATCGCGTTTGCAAGTGCTCGTCGAGCAGGCGCTCGCGAGCGCGAACGCAGCAGTGGAAACAAGAACAACTGAAGTGGCCAATAAATTTGAGGCTCACCTCACGGAACGAGCCGCCGAACGAGTAGCTCAAATCACTCAGAGCCTGGAAGGAATCGGCGACGAGATCGCGGTTCGTACGCGCAGTGGACTTGACGCTGCCGCGCACGCTGCGGCCGCCTCGTTCGGTGAAGTCATACGCAGCATCTCCGATCAGGAAATCGACTTCTTCGGTCAGCGGAGCCGGGCTGCGTCGCAGGAACGATCGCTGGAATTCGAGCGGGCATCGAGCCAGCTCCTCCGGGATCTGGAAGACAACGCGCAGTCTTCATTGGGGCGATTTCACGATCAGATTGGCTCGCAGGTTGAAAACCGCATCGCCGAAGGACGTGGTGCTCTTGCTGCGGAATTTGGGGCGGCGATGGAAGGATATCGCGCAGATCGAGATGCCCACGAACAACAATGGGTCGCGAAGCTCGGTGAATTGAGCGGCGAGGCTGAGGGAAAGTATCAGGAGCGTCTCGAAAACGCATCCGATAGCTGGAGTGTTTCCTCCGTGCGTCGCCTCAACGAGCACGGTCAGAATGTAATTGAGTCGCTCATGCGTTCCGCCGACCAGGCGCTCCGTGATTCGTTCGCGAAGGTGTTCGAGGGCTTGTCGGAACTGCTTCGACAACGCGCGCCAGGAAACGCGGCTGGCGTTCCAGGGTTCACGCAAGGACCCGGGCGTGAGTCTGGCGATCAGTCGTCACCGCGTCACTAAGCGAGAGTTGCTCACTGTCTCGCGTACCTCTTACATCCAGGTTTACAGCTGCAATGCGCTTTACTTCGTCCCTACAATCTCCAATACCGAATTTCCCACGTGAGCAACTTGCTCAGCGCTCATTCCGGGGAAAATTGGCAGGCTGAGAACGTGATCGCACGCTCGCTCGGCGATCGGAAAAGAGCAGCGCGGATATGCAAGCGACGAATAGGCTGGTTGCAGATGAAGCGGTTTCGGATAATGGATAGCTGTCTCGATCTCGCGGTCGGCGAGTTGCGAACTGACTGAATTCCGATTGTTCACATAGATCACAAATTGGTGATACACACATTCGTCTTGCGGCGAATCCACTAGCATGCCTAGTCGCGCTTCTGCCAGCACGCGACGATATTCGTTCGCGATCTCCCGGCGTCGCACCGTCCATTGATCGAGATAGCGCAACTTGATCCGAAGAACGGCGCCCTGAAATCCGTGCATGCGGTAGTTGTAGCCCACGAATTCGTGCTCGTATCGCGCTGTTTGACCGTGCGACCGTGCAGCCCGGGCATACTTCGCAATCTGATCGTCGTCCGTGGTGAGAGCCCCGCCTTCTCCGTACGCACCTAAATTTTTTGTGGGGTAAAAACTAAACGCTCCCGCATTCGCGAGGCTGCCGGTGCGACGTCCGCGATATCGGGCGCCCGCGGCTTGCGCTACGTCTTCGAGCACAAGAAGTTTGTGCTGCGCTGCAATTGAACGGATCGCATCCATATCCGCGGGTCGGCCATAGAGGTGCACGGGAAGAATCGCGCGCGTTCGGGGGGTAATGGCGCGCTCGATGAGCGCCGCATTGAGATTGGCGGTGGCCGGATCGATATCCACAAACACAGGCCGCGCGCCGCAGTACGTAATCGCTTCAGCGGTAGCCAGAAACGTATTCGAGCTCGTGATTACTTCATCGCCGGACTGAACCCCTAGTGCCAGCAGACCGAGATGAAGAGCAGCCGTTCCCGAACTGAGCGCAACGCATTGCCGCGTGCCGCAGTAAGCCGCAAATTCCCGTTCGAATTGCTCCACTTCTTCGCCCAGGATGAATGCGGATTTCTCGCATACCCGGTCCAGCGCCGGAAGGATTTCGTCCCGGAGTCCGGCGTACTCAGATCTTAGATCGAGGAAAGGAACTTTCATCTACGGGCCTTCTTCAGTCCCCAAAAACTCTACTGTACGACGCTGGGATTCACAAGGAAGGTTCATGCGGGCACCCGATTGTGGCAGTCGTGGGTCGAATCCGGTTAGGCCGTTGCTGTTGACGGCCAGTCTCGGTAGAATACCTGCAGGGCGTGTCGGTCGGGATCAAATCCTCGAGGCCTTAACTCCTCGGGGTAGTTATTCATCCATTAGGTCACACCGATTTGCGCCGAGGGTGGGTAGCGTGGACGGCTCTCTCAGCGCGAATTCAATTGTTGTAATGGCTCAAGAACAGATTTCCTGCCCGCTTGGCGAAGAATCAGCAATTCTCAATCTGAAGAACAGCATGTATTACGGTCTCGATCCGGTCGGGGCTCGGGTGTGGTCGCTTCTACAGCAGCCGCGGAGCATCCGCGAAGTTCGTGACGCGCTTCTCTCGGAATATGAAGTCGAAGCAGACCAATGTGAGACTGATCTTCTCGCGCTGCTGGAAAAAATGCTCAGTGAAGGATTAATTGAAGTTCGAGTGACCTCCGCAGCTTGAACAATTAATGCGGAGTATTTCCCAGATCGTCCTTGCGGCCCTCAAGGACGTATTTCCACCCAGCCCGGGGCCGGCGCGGTTGCGTTGAACGACTTTTTCTCGGGAGATGGGTTAAAACGATGATGCAAGCATTGCACAGGTTTCGCCGCTTGACCGGCTTGGAGCGCACAATTGTGCTCGAGGCCGCGGCGGCGCTGCCGACGACGTGGATAGCAATGCGGGTTGCGGGCTTTAGGATTTGCAAAACCGCTCTCACGCGGCCTCTTTCCGCCGCGAGCCCCGGCGCTGCAACTTTCGCAGGCACCCTCGCATCGGCGCAGAAAGTTGCGCGGCTGGAAGCTGCCACCGCACGGGCCCTCTTCTTCCGCTCGACATGCCTGGAACAATCGCTTGCTCTGTGTTGGATGTTGAGGCGCCGCGGAATGAGTCCCGTATTACGCGTAGGTGCGCGCAAAGATGCGGACCGTCTTGAAGCGCACGCCTGGGTCGAGATCGAAGGCATCGCGCTCGGCGACGCCGCCGGGCAGCATGAGCACTTCGTGCCTTTCGAGCGCGATGGTGTTCCCGCGGAGGCGCAAATTCGGTGAGCGCAATTGTGGGCATTTTCGATCGCAGTGGCACACCCGTAGACCGGACGCTTCTGCGAGCCTGCGTTCAGTTCGTCTCCTATTGTGGGCCTGACGCGCGCGAGGTGTGGTACGACGGGCCGATTGGCCTGGGCCACGCGATGCTTCGCACCACTCGCGAATCGCAGAACGAGCGCCAACCGGCTAGCGTCGACGGCCAATTGTGGATCACGGCCGACGCTCGACTTGATTCCCGCGACGAGCTGGAGACAGAACTCAAAAACGCCGGGAGAAATTATTCTCGTCCAGCTACGGATTGCGATCTCATTTTACAGGCGTATGCGGCTTGGGGCGCTGACTGCGTCCAACATCTCCGTGGCGATTTTGCGTTCGCAATTTGGGATATGCGGCGGAAGAATCTTTTCTGCGCTCGCGATCACTTTGGAGTGAAGCCGTTTTATTACGCCGACATGGATAGTGCTTTCTTCTTCAGCAGCGTGCTGAATTGCGTGCGCTCGCACCCGGATGTTTCCCAGAAGCTTAACGAAACGGCGATTGGCGATTTCCTGTTGTTCGGCATGAATTGCGAAAACGCTACGACCACATTCCGAGATATCCAGCGTCTTCCCCCCGCGCACACGTTGATGATCTCAAGCGACGAATTTCATTTGAAACGCTACTGGGCACCGCCGACCGACGGGCGCATCCGCTACCAGCATTCAGGTGACTACATCGAGCACTTCAAAGTTCTACTGCAATCATCCGTGAACGACCGGCTGCGGACCGACCGTGCTGGGATCCTACTCAGCGGAGGGTTGGACTCTGGCGCCGTGGCTACCACAGCTCATGCACTATCGAAGACGGCTGGCGAACAAATTGATTTGCGCGCGTACACGGTCGTCTACGAATCCTTGATTCCCGATCGCGACGGCATTCACGCGCAGGAGACAGCTGACTTTCTGAAGATCCCGATTCGGTTTATGGCAATGGACGATGTCCAGCCGTTTGAAGGCTGGAACGATTCGGACTGGATGTGGCCTGAGCCCTCCGCGGATCCCTTCCTCCGGGGACTATTCGGCCAATTCAAGATGATTTCGGAAGATTGCAGGCTGGCGCTCTCGGGTGAGGGTAACGACAACCTGATGCACTTCCAAATGTGGCCGCACACTATGGATTTAGTCGCGCGCAGAGAATGGTTCGGATTGCTCTCCAATACCTTGAGTTATGCGCGCCGGCGAAGTTCAATCTGGCCGGGAATTCGCCGAAGAATCAAAAGCGTGTTCGCACCAGATTGCGATGTTCCGGCTTTTCCACGCTGGATTGCCGCAGATTTCGCGCGCAGGACGGGACTCGCGAATCGGTGGAACGAAATAAACCAATCTCCCGCATCTGAACGACATCCCATTCTTCCAGTGAACCATGCTTCATTGGCTTTACCGAATTGGGCATATTTGTTTGAACATGAGAACCCGGGCGTAACCCGCTCACCAGTCGAGGTTCGCCATCCATTTCTCGACTTGCGCCTCGTGAACTTCCTGCTCTCGTTACCACCGTTCCCCTGGTTCTACGAGAAATCGCTGCTACGGGAGGCGATGGCCGGACGCCTGCCTGAGAGCGTGCGACGGCGCCCGAAAACGCCTCTGGCGGGAGATCCCCTGTCGCAATGGCTTAAGCGCCCCGAATCGACATGGATGAACGACGCCAGGTGGAGTCCTGATTCGGAGAATTATATTAATCGCGCGGAATTACCGGCAGCGCCGAATCACGGCGGCCCGGAAGAGCTGTCTTTTGCCATTCGCCCGCTCTGCCTTAACTTTTGGTTGCAGTCCATTCATAGAGTCCGGTATAACTTAAGTGCGGAGGCTCGTAATGGATAAGCCCCTAATACGGGGATTGAAGAAGCCATATTTGTCCCCAAAACTTACCGTTTACGGCACCGTGCAGGAACTCACGAAGAAAACGGGAGTCCACGGCAATCGCGACAATGGTCGATTCGCCATATTCAGGACTCACGTCTGAGGACCTCGCAACACGGGCGACTATTCGCGACTTCGTCTAATTCTGGATTGCAGTGAGTTCCACTTACTCCGTTTTCGGACTTACTCTCGGTTCAAGCGGTGCAATTCCAGGCTTGAATTCCGCGCCCCTGAATGCCCGAACTCCGGACATTCAGCTTCACTTTGGACTCGCACCCGGCAATTCGCTACTCGGCCCAGCTTCCAGTGAATCGTTAGTTTACGAGAGTACTTATACTGATTCCTCCGGCTCTCCGGCCTTGCGCATCTGGCGGGACGGTGTAACCGGGTTATTTCACCTCGTCTACTTCGACGGCATGCAATTTTGGATGGACCAAAATGGAACTGAAGTTTGGGCGCTCTGGCCAGATCAATCCTCGCTCGAAGACGCAGCCACCTACTTACTCGGGCCTGTCTTTGGACTCCTTCTCCGCTTCCGGGGTATCACTTGCTTGCACGCCAGCGCGGTTATCATTGGCGATTCAACTGTAGCGTTCGTAGGCCCAGAAGGCGCGGGTAAGTCAACAACGGCAGCGGCGTTCGCGCGGTCCGGTTGCGCCGTGGTTTCCGACGATGTGGTTGCGCTGATCGAGTGCGAGGACGAATTTCGAGTAGCGCCGGCATATCCCCACATTTGCCTTTGGCCCGACTCCGTAGAAATACTTTACGGATCCTCCGATGCTCTACCCCGTTTGTCTCCAAATTGGGACAAGAGGCGCCTTGCTTTGGGAAATACCGGCGAGCAATTCGAAGAAGTCGCGCGGCCGCTCCGGGCAATCTACATGCTAGATGATCATCGCAGCGATCCGGGTCCATATGTCAAGTCGTTGCCTGTTCAGGCTGCATTTTTCTCGCTCGTGGCAAATAGCTACGCTACGAATATTCTCGATAGCAAGATGCGGGCGAACGAATTCAAAACCCTTTCCAAGTTAGTTTCACAAGTCCCAATCCGTAAGTTATTCACAAGTAAGGGCGATTTGTCGCTGGACGGTCTGTGTCAGGTAGTCCGCCAAGATTTTTCCGAAATGCGCTCCCGGAAATAAACCCGAATTGGGCCCCCGCCCCACGCGCTTTGTCGAATCACGCTGCGAACAAACCCGAACGATCTCGGCAACTATTGTCGTTCTGACCATCTCCATAGCAATCCCATTTAAGAAGTTTGCTGTGTACCGATGTGAAACGAGTTAGAATTTGCTCCGAGACGGGCGCGATGCCCGCCTATATATTGACCGCGGTGAGGAGGGGCATCCCATGAAAACGAGAATTAGGTGGGGCACGTTTGCAGGATTCGTTCTGGCTAGCTCAGTAGTACTGGCATTCCTACCGTTTACTCTCTACCGCACGAATACTTCTCGCTCCTCAAGAAGTACAACTTCTCAAACTTCGAATAGCGCCGTCGCTGCCACAAAATGGAAAGGCGGCTACGCCCAGTTGATAATGGGTTTCGAGGAAAACCGCGGGCAAGCCGCCCGCGACGTCCGCTTCGTTTCCCACGGACCAGGCTACGGACTCGCATTCACGCCTCAAGAAGCCGACATCACGCTGCTCCGTCGAAAAGCAATGAATGCGTCGCCGCTCCACCGCGCTGCGTATCTTCGCGCTCTGCGTGCGGCAAGTAAAGCGCAGCAGACCAGCGCAATCCGCATGCAACTTGAGGGAGCGAATCCTGCGGCTGACATTGCCGGCGCCGACAAGCTTGCTGGTAAATCGAGCTATTTCGTCGGCAACGACCCCAAGAATTGGGTGACGGACGTGCCCGCCTACGCGCGAGTCAAATACTCTGCGATTTATCCCGGCATCGATCTCGTGTTCTACGGAAATCAGCGCCATTTGGAATACGACTTCGTCGTGTCTCCCGGAGGCGATCCCAAAGCTATCAGGTTGAAGGTGGAAGGTGCGCGCAAACTGGCACTCAATTCACGCGGAGATTTAATTTTGAGTGTTCCCGACGGAGATGTCGAGTTCTTGAAGCCCGTGATCTACCAGATGACTGGCACTGAACGCCGCGAGATCGCCGGCAACTACATCTTGGCATCTGGCAATCGAGTTTCGTTCGCAGTTTCGAAATACGATCAGTCTCTGCCCCTAGTGATCGATCCTCTTCTAAATTATTCCACCTACCTTGGCGGCAGTGCCGACGAAACTGGTGAAGGTATCGCAGTCGATGGTTCGGGCGACGTCGTCGTGGTCGGATCGACAACCTCCATCGATTTCCCCGCTCTCACGGCCACCGCCGTCGTACCAACTGCTCCTGTATCGGGGTGTGGGTTTGTAACCGAACTTGACCCGACCGGAGCGACCCGAATCTACTCAAGCTATCTGTGTGGATCCTCTAGCTTCGACAGCGCATTCGCCGTTGCTGTTGACACCGGAGGAGATGTTTACGTTACCGGTATAACGGGCTCGACCGATTTCCCCACAATGAATGGTCTCACTTCGCCGGCAACGAATCCGTTTGGCGCCGCGTTTGTGACCAAGCTCAATCCGTTGGCCAAAACCGGTGCGTTATCACTTCTCTACTCTTCATATGTCGGTGGAACCAACGGTGACCTAGGGAATGCGATTGCGGTGGATGGAGCCGGCAACGCTTACATTGGAGGACTGACATTTTCGAGTCCCGGCGCGCCGGGATCAGGAGGATTCACCGTAACGCCCGGCGCATTTCAGCCCGCACCCGACCCCCTGAATACTGTCGGAACCGGTTTCCTTGCGAGAATTGACACAACTGAATCAGGAAACGGTTCTCTGATTTACGCCACGTACCTCGGCGGAAACGCCGCGAATCAGGCGAACTTTTTGGGTTTTGGCGACCAGATATCAGGAGTCGCAGTCGATACCGCGAATATCGCTTACGTCACCGGGGTGACCAGTTCCACCAATTTCCCATCGTTCAATGGGCTCCCAGGAACACCAATCGCAGCTAACACCGCCGGCGCTGCTTTCGTCTCCCGCGTCGACACCACGAAGACCACCCAGGCTCCGCTCACATATTCGACGTATCTCGAGGGATCGAATTTCGATGCGGGCTTCGGTATCGCTCTAGGACCTGGCAACGTCGCATACGTAACGGGAGTCACCGATTCCACCGACTTTCCAATCATGCCCAACCCAGGCGCATTTCAGACGACGGGGAATGTCAACGGTGTCGTCTTCATAAGCTTGGTCGACACAACATTGACTGGCGCACCATCTCTCAAGTACTCCACGTTTGTTGGTGGGAGCAACGGAAACACCGGATTTGGAATTCAGGCGGACTCCGCGGGTGTCGCTTATGTCGCCGGAACCACTGCCTCCGGGGATTTCCCGATTACTCCTGGCGCCTTGCCCGCCACTCTCCCGAACCCAAAGGGCGATGCATTCGTTATCAAACTGAATCCCGCTGGTGCGGGCACTGCCGACAGAATTTATGCTTCATACTTCGGCGGTAGCGGTGACGGCGTAGCTGCGGACCAGGGCTTCGCGATTGCGATCGACAAAAATAACAACGCCTACATTACCGGTTCGACGTTCTCTTCTGATCTTCCGATAACAAAAGGATCGTTCCAAACCGCTTTGAACGGCACGTCCGATGCCTACATCGCAAAACTTCCGCTGTTGTTACCTGTAGTCGTGGCACCCGCGAGCCTTGACTTTGGCACTCAGCTCGTCGGGTTGACGACAAACCCGCAAAGCATAACGATCACGAATAACAACGCGACCGCCCTCACCATTAACAGCATCACCGTCGTCGCGATTAAGCCTCCGTCTGCGGCCACTGATTTCGCAATTTCCAACAACGCCTGCCCTGCCAGCCTCGCTGCAGGCGCGTCCTGCACCGTGATGGTCACGTTCACGCCTACCGTTGCCGCTGCGGAATCCGCATCGCTTGTATTCAATGACGTTGACCCGAGTAGTCCGCAATCCGTCGCGTTGACCGGCACGGGCACCGCGACTGGATCGGCCGTGTTGCTCACGCCGACGAGCCTCACCTTCGCCGGCCAACTGGTGACAACATCGAGCACGACGAACCCGACGGTCACGATCAAGAACGTCGGTAATGTCACGCTCAATATCGCTTCGATCGCGATCTCAGGTGACTTCTCTCAGAAAAATACTTGCGCTGCGACTTTGACGGCCGGCTCATCATGCGTAATAACCGTCACCTTCACTCCAACTACAACGGGTACCCGCACTGGAGCCATCACAATTACAGATGACGCCACCGGCGGAAGTCCGCAGACGGTTCCTCTCACCGGAACCGGCACGGATTTCACCATTACTGCGCCTTCTTCGGTTACAGTCCCGAGGCATTCCACTCAAATGTTTAACGTGACGGTGACGCCGATCAGCGGATTCAATCAGGCCGTGGCACTCACTTGCACCGGGGCGCCGGCGAGGACAACTTGCTCGGTCATGTCGCCAGTAACGCCAGACGGCGTCAATCCGATCAATTCACCGGTAACCATAACGTCGACGAGTCTGTTGCCCTCGTCGCCAACGCGGATTTCTCCGCCATCTACTCGCCAGACCGTACTGTTCGCAATCGGCCTCTCGCTCCTCACGCTAGTCTTCGCAACGAGGCGGTTGCGGACCCGACTGAGTCTGGCAGGAGCGATGTTGGTGGTCTTTGCGGTGGCGGGTTGCAGCGGCAGCGTCAAACCGATTATTGGAAACATTACGCTCACCGGTACAGTGGGCACGGTGACGCACTCGACCACCGTTGCGTTGACTGTAGACTGATTACCTCGTCCGAAAAATGCCGGGCGCTCTCGCAGAACGCCCGGCATTTTCTTTTTAAGCTCGCTTCACGTAACTCTTTCATCCAGAGCCGTTTCCAATTACTCTATCGTGCCGGCATTCAGCAGGAGACCCTTTCCTGCGCGGCGACATCATACCAGGTTCGGCAAGCTGGCATTTCAGGGAGGATGTGCGGATGAAGCAACTGTTAGGCCTGATCGGACTGCTCTTTATTTTTACGCTGCCGGCCGCGGCGCAGCAAACTCCTGCCTGGGATGTGGAAGGCGCGTATCTCTACCGCTCCTATTATTCGCCGAACACATCGAGATTTGGTATGAATGGATGGAATGCTTCTCTGGATCACAACTTGAAGAATTGGATAGGAGTTTCCGGCGATTTTTCCGGCACCTATAGTCACCAGGGAGTGAACGGAAATACTCAGATCTACACTTTTATGGCAGGCCCTCGAATTTATCCGTTCGGTCATCGGCATAAGTTGACCCCGTACGGGCAGGTGCTCTTCGGTGCAGGTTACAACAGGCTGAGCTTCCCGTTGAATTCCGGCTTTCCCGCAACCACGTTCACGAGCACCGCATTCGCCTGGACTGGAGGTGCGGGTGTGCAATGGAAAATTAAGCGGGAGTGGTCAATACGCCTGCTCGAATTTGACTACGAACAAACGCGCTTCTCGAATTATCCGAACCAGACCACCGGCACACAGGGCAATTACCGCATTTCGGTCGGCATCGTTTATCACATCGGCGTAAAGTAGCTGCCGCCCTGGCATACCAAGTGTCCGGTTTATGTTCGCGGCGGGAACTAAATCTGCCTCCGAACCTCCCTGCACCAATTCATCTCAGATACCACTTGCCGCCGAGCCAATTTCCGTAGGAGATTACGGTAGACATGGAAAGCCCGGCTGCTGGCACAAACCCGCGAATGGTAGTTCTCTTTATTTGCATCGCTTCCGCGCTGCTCCTTTCGTTTCAGGCCAGCAAGATATGGTTGGCTGACTATCGCGTCCACACCGATCGGATTAATCAGATGGAGCGCGGTGTCGCGCTCGAACCTGCTAACGGCGCAGCGTGGGATCGAATCGGCCGTCTACGTCTGGCGGACTTTGAGACTCCCGATCCAATGGGTGCCATTCAAGACTTTCAGAAAGCGGTGCAGGGCGATCCCCTTTCAGCTGACTACTGGATGGATCTAGCCGGGGGTTACGAGGCCGCCGGGAATATTCCGCGTGCGCGACAGGCCTTCGACCGGGCCCAGGCCGTTTATCCGACGTCGGCGCAAGTAGCCTGGATCTATGGCAATTTCCTATTGCGCCAGAGAGATTACGATGACGGATTTTCGCTTTTTAATCGGGCCGTGCGAACCGATCCGAATCTGGTGCCACTCGCAATATCCCGAACCTGGCATTCCAACCAAAATGTTGACCTGCTTTTGAGCCAGGTATTACCCGTCGATGCTGATGCATATTTCCAAGCGATTGATTTTATGATTTCCGTTAACAGGAGCGATTTGGCACTTGTCATTTGGCGGCGGATTCTCTCGCTGGGTAAACCTGTCGCGCTGCCGCGTTCGTTCCCTTTGCTCGAATTGTTGATTCAAACTGATCGCTCTGAGGACGCGAGCCGAGTGTGGCGGGAAGCCCTCGGCGCCGCGGGACTTCCCCATGAAGAACCGCCAAACCACTCGGTGATTTGGAACGGGGATTTCACTTCCACGTTTTCCAATGGCGGTTTGGGTTGGCGCTGGAATTCGCCGTTCGGCGCCGCGATTGATTTTGACCTACCTCCTACCGCTAGTGGTCGATCGGTGCGCCTGGATTTTGGCGGAGCCGCAAATTTGGATCTTGATCAGCCTCTTGAATTCGTTCCGGTTCAGCCTGCGCGCTCGTATCATTTTCACGCGATGATAAGAACAGAAGCAATTTCGACGGAGAAAGGCGTCTTGTTCGCAATCACCGATCCGAACCATTACCGAGCCGTGAATGTGCTTACCGAAAATATCGCAGGTTCCCACCCGTGGAAGGTGACGGATGTGGATTTTACCACGGGACCGGAGACGCATTTCCTGCTCGTTCAATTGCGCCGTTTTCAGAGTCTTTTGTTTGAGAACCGGCTGAGCGGAACGGCCTGGATTGCTGATGTCTCACTCACGAGCGCAATCGCTGGGGCGAACCCCTCAGCCAAATGAAAACGATCCGCATCTGTCTTTGTGTACTCTTTGCCTTCAGCGTGCTTGCTCACGGCCTAGTAGAGGTGTGGTCGGAATCGCTTCTAGAAATCGGAGCCTCCACTCTGCTAATTTCCTGGGTCGTAGTCGCCTACAAGATTCGAAGTATGACGATCCAGTGGAATTTGCTGTATTGGCCTCTGTTTGCGCTCGTCGGGATCGGCATAGTCCAGCTTGCATTTCATTTCACCGCGAATCCTTTTCGTACTCGAATAGAGTTACTGAGACTTGGGGCGTATTGCATCGTTTTCTTCCTCACCGCACAGGCCTTCCGAGATCGCGCGAGCCTAGCAAAGCTAGCTTGGTTCCTGATTTTTCTCGGATTCTCAGTCGGATTGTTGGGAATTGTCCAACACTTCACCTCCGAATACACGATCTACTGGTTTCGTCATCTCCCCGAAGGTGGCGATCCTTTTGGGCCCTATGTAAATCGCAACCACTTTGCGGGCTTCGTGGAACTCGTAGCGCCGGTCGGCTTGGGATTACTTGTATTTCGTGGTGTTCGTCAAGACTTAGTTCCAATGGCCACCCTGCTGACGATTCTTCCAGTTGCAGCGTTGATCCTCTCAGGCTCTCGGGGCGGAATAGTCAGCTTTGCGTTTGAAGTTGGCGTGCTGGCTTTATTAGCGCGAACGAGGCGAGGTCGTGAAGGTCCGAAAGCGTGGGCAATTGCATTTGTCGCGTTGGCTGCATTCGCAATGATAGTGTGGGTCGGCGCAGGCAAAGCGATTGAAAGATTCTCCAGAACACGAGCAAGTGATGTGACCCTTGTACGACGTGCCTCAATGTTTCGGGGCGCCGAACACGTCTTCTTGGATCACCCATTCAAGGGCATCGGCCTGGGAGCTCTTGTTAGTGTGTATCCACAATATGAGACCGGATATGACCGGCTTGTCGTAGATCACGTGCACAACGATTACATCGAAGCGCTTGCTGAAACGGGAATTCTCGGCGGCTTATGTGGATTCGCGTTTCTCTTCCTGCTATTTCGCGAAGCAGGAAAATCCTTTAGCGCAGAGCAAGGGCATTTCTCCCGCGCGCTCCACGCTGGCGCAATCACCGCCGTCTGCGGGCTCTTACTCCACAGTTTCGTCGACTTCAATCTGCACATCCCTTCGAACGCGCTGCTCTTTTTGCTGCAGGCCTATCTTGCCACTTCGCCGCCTCTACCATCCGAGGGCCACGGTCCTCGTCGCCGCAATCGCACCTACGCCGAAGAGTAAAGCCTTCCGCCCGTCGTGTGAGGCGTTCTTGCACACCATCATCGCCTCGGGCATAGTTGACGGCTAGTATGAAAAAGATTTGCCGCCTTCGATGAATTCTCAGTCTCATGACTCCGCTGGCATCCGGGCTCAAAGTCCCCTCGGCCGAAACGCTACTGATCTCTGGGAAGCTGCATATCTTCGTTTCGAAACTCCTGCGCAGGAAATTCAAAAATTCGCCGGTCGCCTTCGAATGTTGGGGGCCTCGAAGTGGCGCTCTGATTCTCAAGTCGTCGAGCTTTTCTGCGGTCGCGGTAGTGGTCTTCACGCTCTGCAACAACTTGGCTTCACAAATCTCACAGGTGTCGACATTTCCCCTCGTCTGGTCGCCAAGTATCAGGGTCCGGCAAACTGCATTGTGGCCGACTGTCGACTTCTGCCATTCGGCGACAAATCCAAAGACGTTCTGATCGTGCAAGGTGGACTCCACCATCTTCCCAATTTGCCCGATGACCTAGCCGCTACTTTTCTAGAGATGCATCGCGTGCTGCGCCCCACCGGCCTCGTCCTTTTCATCGAGCCATGGCTTACCCCGTTTCTAAGACTTGTCCACACAGTGTCTACAAATTCCGTGGCTCGCCGCGTTTCTTCCAAGCTGGATGCCCTTGCTACGATGATCGAATCCGAGAAACGTACGTACGATCAGTGGCTCACTCAGCCCGGCGTTATCCAACGCTTGGCCCGTCAGTACTTTTCGCCCGTTCACGAGTCCGTCTCCTGGGGCAAGTGGCGCTTCCTTTCGAGTCCCCGTGCCTCGATTCGTAGTCCCGCTTCGTGCGCAACCGGAAGTTCATAACGACTCAGAACGATTTCCGCTTGAAAGAGGAAAGCCCCGTTAATTCCGGAAGATTTCGCTGAAACCGTGTGGCTTGGGGCAGCGTTCTGAGGATAACGATTACTGAGAAGAATCTGCGCGGTACGGCGTCAACTCGGTATCCGCGTCTTTGGGGAACACGTACCAGGCAAGACGTCCCTCGTAATAACGCAGCAGTTCTGCATTTTCTGCGGGGCCGAGGTCGCGCGCCCAAATAACCTTTTGACTATCGATATCAGCGCTGTTGTACACCCAATCGTAGCTTCGATCTTCCTTGTTGTAACCGACGATCACGACGTGATCGCCAGGGAATCCTTGCAATTTTGCATCGATCATTGAGCGGTCGGTAGTGGCAACAGGAAGAGCGTTATACCATTTGGCCGGGAATTGGCTTTCGTCCTTGAGTAGTTGAAGTGGCGAAGCTGCTAGCCGCGTGATGAGCATGAGAAAACAGACGGCCAGAATTGCACGGCTCAACGCCAGACCCACGTTTCTACCACCCAATCGCCACCGTCGAATTTCACTCATGGAAATCATTAAAATTACAAACAATAGTCCGACTATCGGAGCCGTGTAGTGCGGAAAATAAAATACCTCCACCCCAATTCCCACCACTGAGAATACACTCGCTGCGATCAGAAACGTCGTTCGCTCGCTCCAGCGCCGGTAAGCCGAGCCTCGCAACCATATCAAGATCGAAATCACGAGCGGCACGAGCAAAATAAATCCGAAATAAAACAAAACGGTCTCACCAATTCTGATCATCCACACAATAATCGCCCCCACCGGATTACGAGCGATCCGGTAGTGCCTCACTCCCTCGCCAAGGTAGAAATCGCGCAGCACGTCTGTTCGGTACGGTGGAACTGGTTTCAACGGTTGCCAAATCAGAGTCGGGGCGACCGAGTACGTATCCTCGGATACCTGATAGGGCATACGGAAAGGGTTACCGGTGACCCGCCAAAAATAATAGGCCATTCCAAAAGCAACCATCAAAAGAACAATCGAAACGGGCAAGATCACGCGACGTACCGATAACCAAAATTCGGATCCATTTTTTCGAAATAGCCATACGAAAAGGGCGATTGCCACTGGAATGCAGAACACAAACCCTTCGAATGGACGGCTGTTCGCCAGAATGGCGATTCCCAGTCCCAGCAGAAGCGTGTCGACCAGATCTCGAGACCGAAAGATTCGCGGAAGCGCGCCCAAGACGAGCGCTCCGCCCAAAGCCGCCGCCGCGCCTCCCCAATATCCGTCCACCCAGTACGTAAACAGTCCTAATCGCACCACGGCGAGGATGCCGCCGACGAGCGCCCAACTCGGAGATACCCACGCTTGCAGCATCCAGCAAATCGCCGCGCACATCAGTCCAGTGCTCAACCAAACTCCAACGAAGGGCCGCCCTGCCAGCAGTCGGCCGGCTGCTAAGATCAGAGCCTGAGCCGGTGGATACTTCGAAGCGTAGGTCGGCTGTTGAATTACGTGAAAAGTTTCGAAGTGGATCCACATCGGGTGCGGCGGATTTGCGAGCCGGCCATGGAGAAACGTATCCGCTCCCAGTAAGTAGCTGAACTCGTCGTCTATATGGGGCTGCGGTATCGGAAGGATCGGAAGAATTGCCGCACGTGCTCCCAGCGCAAATAGAAATACGAGCACAACGGACAACTTCTTCCGTTGAGCCAATCTGGAAAAACTGCTCTCGGCTCGCAGGAAAAAACTCGAACCAAATCTAGGAAATAAGAAGGCAACAAGGAGGGCCATGAACGTGAGCGCCAGCTCAATCTCCATGACTTTTGTAAAAATCATATGAAGCTTGAGAATTGTCAACATTAGGTCTTGTTGCTCTCCGTGCTTGATGCAGCCCCAATAGCGGAGGGATGATTCGAAGAAGTTTGAAGCACCGCGACAAAGTGAAGACCGCGATCGAAAAGCCATGAAGCGGGTACCGGATATAAACCCAGAGAATTTTCTATTCTCATGATCCGCAAATTAAGTCGCGAAAACCCCTGCTCCCATTGCGCTTTCGACCAATAATTATAGGGCAGCACCACGCCGTGATGTGCGTTGCCCACCCAATCCATAAATCGCAATGTCGCATTCGAGAGAAACCCCTCTCGAAAATGATCCTTGATGAGAACTATTTTCGCGACGCGCGCAGCTTCCCTCAGCAGCACCAAGGGATTTTCGGTGTGATGTAGTACGTCGATGAACATTGCTACATCGAAACTCCCATCGGGATACGGAATCGCCGATCCGTCGAAGGGCTTGACTGGAATATGGGCGCGCGGTCGAACGAGAACGTCGATCCCTTCAATCGCGACGTCGGGTCGCCGCTGCATGATCAAGGAATCGATTGTTCCATCGCCACAACCTACGTCAAGAATTCGACAGTTCTCCGGGATCAGACTCACCAGATGATCCGCGAGGATCCGAACTCTTCGCCCAAACACAAGATTCGCGTGTAGAGTCCCGACGACTCTGCTCATGACGCATATTGATGTTCTCGTGAATGGTCCGGAATCATGTCCGTTCCTAGCGCCGCGCCATACCCATCACACTTATGAAAAAACTCGAAAGCACAATCTCCATACCCAGCGTCACGGCTACCAACCCCGGTATCACTATCCGAAGAGTTTTATCCGGATCGAGAGGCCCGAAATGGTGGCCGCTCCAGTAATTCAACCCGAAGATCCAAAACCCAGCACCAACCGCGATCAAAAGTATGCCGATGAATAATCCCACTTCGAGAGTGATGCAGCGATACAGGCGATTCAGACGCGGATCCTCCGGCAGCAATCCTTCCGTGGTTGCGAAAATCTTGCTGAAGGCCGCGAAATTGATCGATTGAAAACCGACCAGCATGGCCATCGCCGCGAAGAGCAACGTATGATAGTCAAACGTAACGGCTCCGATGGTTTGCGGCCCCGGAAGCAGCCACGCACTTATCGCAAACCCCATGAGGAACAGAATCATCCCAGGGTAAAGAAACAGCCAACGCGGGCTGTACAACAGCAGGAACCGAAGGTAACGCCACCCGTCGCGCCACGTTCTTAGGTGCGGCGGCCGATCTCGGCCGTCCGGCGAAAGCACTGTCGGGATTTCCGCGATTCGCAGCCGAAAGAGTGTCGCCTTCACTACCATCTCGGTCGAGAATTCCATCCCCAAAGTTCTGAGATCGAGTTTATCGATCGCGTCTTTCCGGAATCCGCGCAGACCGCACTGAAAATCTCCCACCGGACACTTGAAGAACAGCCGCCCGAGCCAGCTCAATCCCGGATTGCCGAGGAAGCGGTGCAAAACGGGCATTGCACCGGGCTGAATCCCTCCCTTGAACCGATTCCCCATCACCAGATCGTAGCCTTCGTCCAGCTTATTCACGAAATCAGCCAACTGCGTGAAATCGTAGCTGTCATCCGCATCCCCCATGATGACGTACTTTCCATTCGCAGCTGCAATGCCTCCTCGTAGGGCGCTTCCGTACCCGCGCGTGGGAATCGATATCACCCGAGCACCCAGTTTTGTAGCGATTTCCTGCGATCCGTCCGTGCTGCCGTTGTCGGCGATAACCACTTCGCCGTGAATGCCCATTTTTGCCATCGTGCTGAGGGCTTTCTTGACGCAGGTACCAAGCGTGAGGCTTTCATTTAGACATGGCATTACGACAGAAAGCTGCACTTGGGAAAAAATCTGCGTACCTCGACTCGCGCTTGGATGGCCTCCTAACTCCGCACCCGTCGATTTGACGCTTCCTTCTTTGTTGCTGCTAGCCAAATTAAGTCCTTTTCCCCGAGCTTCCCATTACCGACAGTCCGCAAGCTTATCATTTGAGTTTGTTTAACTCTACGCAAGCGCGCGCACGACTCGGATTCAAACTCGGCCTTCGCATCCCTAAGTCAGCGAATCCCAGATTTCAATAGTTCAGCAGAGCTGGTAACTTGAATAGTTTCTAAGCGGAAGAGATCTCTGTATGCTCGCGCAAAACCGTCGAAGCGGACCTATGGAACCAGCACTCAAGAATAATTGGCGAGAAATGGGAGTGCCTTGTCTTTTGGGCGCGGCCCTAAACATATTGGGATTCGGTTTTCAGTACGGAATTGGCAATCATATTTTCGAACTCGCCATGCTCAATTGGCTTCGCCAGCCGACCCTGTATCCGCGCGATCAGATTCGCGAAGCCTACCTTAGGTTCCCGACACTTTTTTGGAGGATCATCGCTCATGTACCCGCACAAATAAGCACTGTAGCCGTACTCTTCATAATCTTCCTAGCCACAAAGCTCATCTTTTTCTATGGGCTCGTTAAGCTCGCCCGTTGTGCCAGCCCGGACCGCTATTTCTCACGAGGCGTGGCGATATTTTTCGCATTATCTCCATTGCTCAATATCCGAAGTCCCTTCGGATATTCCCCAATCTTGGACTCGATTCAAACGCAAACACCACTGGCAATCGCGTTGATGGTGTGCGCGGGCGCTTGGCTTCTGGAGGGTAAGTGGGTTCGTTCCGCGATTTTGGCGGCAGCGTGCGTCTATGTGAACGCAATCTACGTCGTATACATGCTGTTCCCATTCGTGGTTCTCGCGCTAACCGACATCCGCCGCAACAGGCGGCAAGTGCTAGCCAGCGCTGCAGCCGGAGCCGCAATTATCGTTCCGTGGCTAGTGTGGAACCGCGCCTTGGTTGGCACACAATATCCGCCCGAATATGTGCCGGCTCTCCTGCTGTACTTCCCTCGACATTTGGTTTTGAGCAGCCACAATCGGATTGATTTCCTGTATGGGCCGGCATTCTTGTGCATCGCCCTTGCAGCCGTTATTTTGGCCCACAAGAGAGGCGTCCTGATTAACCGGCGTCTCGAACTTATGGCAGTTTCCTTCTCGATTCCAGTGTCACTGGGGGTGGCCGCGGGACAATTCCATTTGACTCCAGTGATTGCTTCGCTGCAGCTCATGCGCGCAGACGGATTTCTATTTCTG
>Ga0210388_10000740_pt1 | contig 26123 bp, 25 predicted proteins | sample IncBWC19OmetaG_FD_155485 | JGI IMG/M metagenome (GOLD analysis project Ga0210388, IMG submission 155485) | Forest soil microbial communities from Barre Woods Harvard Forest LTER site, Petersham, Massachusetts, United States - Inc-BW-C-19-O ...
ACTTGTGAAATCAGCGCGAGATACGGCGCGGTGTTCACGGGAAGGATTTGAGACGCAACCTCCGGGGCCAGCCAACCGAGAAATGACGGTCCCAAAAGAATCCCGGCGACCACCTCTCCCATGACCTGAGGCAGATTCAGCCTGCGAAAAAGCGCGCCAAGAATGCGAGCTACAACAATGATGACAACAAGGGCGAGCAAAACATGTAGCAAGATGCCGGGGGCTTCGGAGGCGGTTTGTCTGACAGGTGATGCTGATCCTGGTGCTTCGACGGCAACGAGCGATTGTCCCAGTGCCCGAATCAAGAAAAACACGCCGATACCTGCACCGAGACCGGCCGCGTAGATGAATGCGCTTGGTGGTCTTCGGATCATGACTAGGTTTTGTGGAGGTCGTCGTCGAGGGCTTCGCCGGTCTCGGATAGTGGAGTGAGAACATCGCGCGCTTCGGTTGCGTCTTCCTCGCGCACCAGTATTTTGAATCCCGCGCCAGACCGCGCGAGGTGTTCGCGCATTCCACCCACAGAGTCAGACTGGATCATTGCCGGAATGCCGGCAGCCTCGAGCGCGCCCTTGGCCAACTCCGCCCCAGGGCGGCTAGCGAACGACTGCACAACAACAAGATGAATGTCCTGCACGGCACGATTATATGCCAAAGAAGAACGTTCTAAGGCCGTAGCATCCTGCAGAATAAAAATAGTGCAATCCGATAGTGCGCGAATAGCGTAGTAGTTGAAGCTAGCCTTTTGCCTCCGGCAACGACATATTTGTTGCCGGCGGTTTATGCTTTAGAGGTGCGGGATTGCAAGGACAAGTTTTGATAATGCTGCGAAGCGAAGTCGTTAGCATCATGTCCGGAACGATTTTTATGTTCATCGGACTGGTGGCGTGCGCGGCTGCGTGTGTGTTCGCGGCTGTTCGCCGACAGAGCGGAGTGCGCCTCTTTACGTGGCTCGGGATATGGAGCGCGATGTATGGGGTGCTGCTGCTTGCTGATGCGCCGAGTGTGGTCGCTGCACTGCCGCACGGGCTGCGGAGCGGTCTTCCTTTTCTGACGATGGCGATCGACTATCTGTTCTTGACTGTTGTTTCGCTTGCCTGGCTGGAATTGAGCGCCAGAAAAATGCGGGTGTTTCTGAAGACGGTCATTGGATTTGGTCTGTCTTTCGGGATCGCTGGAATCGGAATTTTTGTGGTAACAGGGTCCAGCGAAACGTTGCTCGGTTACGTCCATTTCATCGCCGTAGTGGCTCTTATCATTTTTGTAGTCATCCTTGCGGTCCCCAGTCTCTCGCTCAAGTACCTGATTCTTCCGAATCGCGCGGTCATGATAGTTGGCACGCTTGTTTTTGCCACAGACGCGCTGTATTTCAACGTGGCGCGGCTTTTTCACTATCAGATATACCGGATAACAGGTTCGCTGGGGCTAGCCGCTCTGCTCTTCTCGTTTGGGTACGTAGGCGTGCAAATGGCATTGTCGGGAGAACGGCGTTTGCATTCGATTGAGAGCGAGTTGGCGATTGCGCAGGAGATTCAAGCTTCGATTCTGCCTAGCAAGAATCCAGAAGTGAAAAATCTTGCGGTTGCCGCGGCATATCGACCGATGACGGCCGTCGCCGGCGATTTCTACGATTTCATTGCGGTCGATGAGAGCCGGGCCGGGTTCCTGGTGGCGGACGTGACCGGACATGGAGTGCCGGCGGCGCTGATCGCGTCGATGATCAAAGTGGCGATTCAGTCCCTCACGCCGTACGCAGACGACCCGCGAGAAGTGTTGAACGGGCTGAACCGTATTCTCTTCGCACAGCTACGTTCACAACTCGTCTCGGCAGCGTATTTGTGGATTGACACGGAGAAGCGAAAAGCGCTCTATTCGGCAGCTGGGCATCCGCCGCTCCTCAGTTGGCGCGGTGGCAAGGTGGAGCGCATCGAAAGCAACGGACTGCTATTGGGAGTGCTGCCAGACGCCGAGTATCCACTTTGCGAGATGGCCGTTCAGGCGGGTGACCGATTCTTACTTTATACCGATGGCGTGAGTGAGCCGGAAAACGGCGGCGGGGAGGCGTTCGGCTCGCATAGGCTCGAAGAAGTCGTGCGCGACAATCATCTGCGCTTGCCCTCTGAGTTGTTGGAGCAACTACTCTCCGAGATTCATAAGTGGCAACCCGCATCTACTGAGCAGAAGGATGACATCACGCTTGTGGTCATCGATGTTCTGTCCTGACGATTCCGATTTTCCTTCGAATTGTCGCCGATCCTCCGTCGAATGTAGGAGTTAGGCGTTCACCTTTTGTTCATTCCTTGTCCAGGTTGTGTGCATTGGCAGGAAAACGGGAGTGTGCGAAAAAGTGTTCACGATGCAGGGGCGTTCAAGGCCGGCGGCATCGGGCGGTAGTAGCCGCCAAACTCGAAAAAAGGAAGGAAAATCGCCATGAAAAATTTCAGAGTTATGTTGCCCAAGACGGTCTGGATTGGAACACTCGGAGTTGCGGCCATGCTTCTTGGGTGGATGCCTGTTTGCAAAGCGCAGGAAGTTAGCCCGGCGATTTTCACAAATACGGGCGTCGAAGATGCTTACCCAACGGCGAAGCCAGTTGCGAAAAAGCCTGCGAAGGTACAAGTTGTGGCACACGCCGATCAGAGCGTGACGAGCAATGACACGAACGCTCGAAAGCAGAATGCGCATCGCGTGGCTCGCAAGACGAATGTGGTATCCGCGCCAGTGGTCTGAAGACCAAGCGAGAGGACTTGGGCGCGAAGGACACTGACAAGTCCTCTCCGAAAACTTTGCGGCACGATAAACGAAATCGGCGGTAAGCTCTTCTCTTCGCTTGCTGGTATCTGATAGCTGATTCCGATTATCGGTTCCAGCTACTCTTTCAAATGCGCCAGCGGAATCTGCGAAAACAATTGCAAATCGACGATCATAGATAGCCGCCGATCCAATTGAAAAAACGTCGCCGCCTTCCTGCCCGGCAAGACCCCGGTTACCACCGGCACGTATTTCAGCCGCAACGCCTGCGCCTGGGCGTCTATTTCCATCCAGTGTCGCACATAGATCAGCGCATCCTGGTCCGACATCGTTACCCAAGTTTCCGCGTATTGCTTCAAAAGTGCATACTTCGCGTTGTTCACGTCATGCAAGTCGTCTGCGTAGTGTTTGTAGATGGGCCAAAACTTCTCCCCCTCCTCATTCGACAGCGGCATATTCTGCCCAATCACCTGCATCTTCATTGCTCGTATATCTTTCCGGAGCAAAGCAATGTCCTCGTCCGACACCGTAGGGCTGAGGACCTTCTGCAGGATAACTTGCTGTCCCTGCGCTTCTGCCTCCAGAGTCTTCGCGCCTACGGGAGCCATCCCGCCGCCCAACATTGTCGCCACTAGCATGCCCGCAAGAAACGCCCCAGCTAATCCGGCCGCTCCCGTCAATTTATACTTCATAATTTTTCTCCTTAGCTAGTAATCCTGCGTTGTGACTGACACATTCCTACAAACATAGGCTGCCTTGCAAATCCATCAATAAGAAGACTCCACAATGCCCGGTTGCGCGACTAAGCAGGGCATTCACTGCTGGGCACTATGTATCCGCAGTCGCCAACCCTGCTTGCAAACTGGTGAGGCCTTAGTGAGCACATCATATAACGGTGCGGCTGCCGCGGTCGGAACTTGCGGTTTCTTTCCTTTCAACAATTGACGATAGATCCTGCTGACACTCTCGTTGATGTTACCTTCAGATCCTGCTGACACTCTCGTTGATGTTACCTTCAGATCCTGCTGACACTCTCGTTGATGTTACCTTCATCTATTTGGTGGATGGACCTGTCAAAAGTGACAGTGTAGCCGGGTAGGAGCAGCCGATATCTTGTGAGTGCCAGGCATTCTCGGAGTCGTCGGCCCAGCGATTCAACGACATCGGAAGGAAGCCTGACTCGCGAATGCCAATGAATAGCCGCATTGAGAAACTCTATCGGCGCTCACTGTGGTTTTTGCCCATTGCGGAACGGGAGATCAAATGATCAGGAAGAAGATGGCAGCAGTTCTGGTATTGAGCGGGTTTTTTTTTGCGGGCGAGGCGTTAATCGCTCAAAATGCCGCAGCCCAGGCCACGCAAGCCGTGGCTAGCCGCGAGAATGCATCATCCGTCGATCAAGAGATCGCCATGCTTAGGTCGGACCTGCGGTCGACCCGAAAGCAAGTTATCGCCGCCAACATGAAGTTGACTGACGCCGAAGCGGAAAAGTTCTGGCCGACCTACGACCAATATGTGAGCGAGCTGGTGAAGATCAACGACGCGAAATACGCTCTCATTAAAGAGTATCTGCAAAACACGAACATGACGGATGAACAGGCCGATAGCCTGTCGAAGAGGTGGCTCGCGGTGGATGAATCCGTCCTCCAACTCCGGCTCAAATACATTCCCATCTTCCGTACCGCGCTATCGGCCAAAGGCACCGCACAGTTCTTTCAACTCGACCGCCGCGTTCAAATGATGATCGATTTGCAATTACTGGGCTCGATTCCGCTGATTCAGCCTTAACTGGTTGCATCCCGAAGGCGAGGAAGGGTCCGTCCGCAAATACCTGATCAGAAGGGATGCGATGTGGTTTTGTTGAGCTACATGCGGCGCCATCCAAGACCAAGAGTAGTATCTCTTTCTTTTTTCTTAGTGCTTCTTCTTTGCTCCAGTTTGCATGCACAAGAAAATTGCAATGTTGAAGTGAAGCTTCTGCTCTCGCCAGCGGAAACTCAGGCGGCTATCACTTCGCTTGGTGCCAAAAAAGAGACGGCCGGTCGCGTCTATTTTTTCGATACCGGTGCGCTCGATCTGCTATCTCAAGGCGCAATCGTGCGGCTGCGTCAAGACGCTAAGAACGATCTGACCGTCAAATTGCGGTCACCCAAGGCGAAAAACATCTCTACTCCCTCGGATGGGAGCGATGGTTTCAAATGCGAAGTTGACCTGACACAGGGAGGAGCGAACTACTCCTATTCGATTACGAGGCAGCTTGCCACAAAAGAGCTTCCTCTAACGGGAACGGACATTCGGCGTCTTCTCAGCCCCACGCAAATCAAGCTGTTAGAGGATGCACAGGTTTCTATTGATTGGACCAGCGTGAAAAAAATCGCCGAGATCGCATCAACCGATTGGCAAACGAAATCTCAGCTGCACCTGGGTAAACTCACTTTGGAGCTTTGGAAGTGGACTGGAGGAAAAGTCCTCGAGCTCTCCGCGAAGGTCTCATCTGATGCTGGGGCATCGACCTACACAGAATTGCAACGGCTCGCAAAGACGAAGCAGCTCGCTATTAGCTCCGATCAGCGCGTCAAGACCCGTATCGCTCTCGAAGCTATCACGCACGTTGCTCCACGCTAACACACGAATCGCGATCACTGACGGATCCCAGTCCCAAGGAGCGAATCGACGAAATTGGTGAGTTTTATCACATCGAAAATACCGTTAGCTGCCGGACAAGTTGTCTTCCAGATTTCGGTGCTCTTTATCCGGCGGCGCCCTTGGATTTACTTTCCGAATTGAGAGGCACGCAAGCGTGGATTGTGGTGCCTTTCAGGGGTTGTGAATCAATTGAAAAGGTTCCCTTCACGAGTTGGAGCCGCTCCTTCATGCTGACAAGACCAAGCCCTCGGCCATTTTTTGCAGCTTCGAGCTCAAAGCCGGCGCCAGAGTCACTAACCGTGAGATGAATTTCACGCGGGGTTGCCCACATTTGCACTTCGAGACGCTGCGCTCCGCTGTGCTTTATGCCGTTGTACAGCGCTTCTTGTAGAACACGGAAAAGGCAAAGAGAAATGTCGGGCGGCACGTGGCCAGGTAGGTCTTCGGTCTTAAAGGCGACCGCCACGTTTTTCCGCTCACCGAACTCTTTGCAGAAGCATCTCAAGACCGCTGCGATACCGAGATATTCGAGTCTTGGGGAGTGTAATTCGTGCGCCGAAGCTTTGACGTCATTCAATATCTCCAAGGCCTGCTTCCATACTGTATCGATGCGGCTGCACACATCAGCTTGGTGGGAAGAGCCTGTCTTAAGCTGCTCGAGTTCAATCGCCAAAAGAGCAAGACGCTGACCGATATCTTCGTGAAGGTCTCTGGCGATTCGGTTGCGTTGCTGCTCCTCGGCCTCAACGACTTTGCGACTTACGTTGGAAAGGGCTTCTTCCGCAAGCTTTCTTTGGGTAGCGTCCGCGACCATGCCTACGATGCGTACGATCCTACCCTGCTGATCAAAGAAGGCTCGCTTTGTCTCCTCCACCCAAATCATGGACCCGTCCGGACGTAACATACGGTAGGTAAGCTGACAGATGGGATTCTCGGGAGTGCGTTGGCGGGACGCAGCGGTAAAGCTAGCCCGGTCGTCAGGATGGACCGCGGCCAACATCTGCTGGCCGGTCGTACGCATTGGTGCGCCTGTCCCGACAATCTGGAATGACTCCGCCGAACGTACTACAACATCCGTCGCTAAATTCCATTCGAACGCGTACATCCTTCCCGCTTCAGCCGCCAGGCGTAGGCGCTCCTCGCTCTCGCGCAGACTCTCTTCCATCTGCCTATGTTCGGTAATATCCGTTTCCGTGCCCAGCATGCGCTCGGGTTCGCCGTTCCGCGAGTAGTAGAATTTTCCCTTCGCTGCAACCCACCGCACGGTCCCGTCGGGCCATCGAATTCGGAACTCTGCCGCATAGGGTTCGTGGCTTTGCATGGCGTCATTTATAGCTTTCCAGACTTGCTGCTGATCGTCCGGGTGTATGCGGCGACGGAAATCTTCGACATGCCCGACATAGGAATCGGACGAGATTCCGTAAATCGTTTTCATGTCGCCAAACAATGATTCTTGTCCGCTCTTGATCTCCCAATCCCACCCCACGGACTTGCTCGATTCCAGCGCCAAGCGGAGACGGTCGTTGGATAAACCGATGTGCGAAGCGAGTTCGCGTTTGGCAAGATATTCCTTTACGTAGGCAGCGCTGGCCAGACATACGATCGTGGTGATGGCCAATTGCAGACGCAGAGTTTTCATTGCAGTGTTCTCAGTCCGCTGGAACATCTCCCACACGACGGGTACGGATATCATCACGACCGCGAGCATGACCCACAGCGACGCCCGCGAGCCAAGTGTAGTGCTAGGTTTGGTAGCGCGTAGTTCGTCCGCGGGGATCTGCCGTGCGCGAAGTGGTAGCCACACGAACCAGCACACGGCGGCTGTCAGACCCAAACCATACAGTTTGCCGTTTACATATCCTCCCGAATCAATGGCGAGGTTGGCGACTGTCGAACTCAAGGCATAGAGCATCGACGCGCCCAACAAATGGAAATAGATTGTCTTCCAAGGTGTCCGTGCGCGAAGAGTCAAAACACCCGCAGCCAAAACCAATGCCATATTCTCAAGCAGGTAAAGAATGTCAAAACGCAGGTCATAGCCGGGGGACGACGCATTTGGGGGCAAGTATCGGTAAGGAAAGACGATGTAGCCATAAAGAAAGCTCCAGAAGAAGAGCAGGAAAAGGGAGTTTAAGATCGTTCGGTATGGCTTGCGGTCTGATACGTTACGGTGTGGAAGGGTTGCTAAAGCAGCTAAGAGCGGCACAAGGTGGAGAAACAACACCGGATCCCCAATCGAATCATTGGGCATCTCGACGTGCAGACCAAGCTCGTAATAGATATACATGCCTTGGTCGAACGCCCAGAGACCATAGGCAATTGCCAGGAACACCCAGAATGACCGCCTTCCCAGCGTCTCTTGTGTTGCATTGCGAATGGCAAAACTCGTCGCCAGAAGCAGGAGTAGGAAATAGCTGATCCCACTATAGTCAACCAGGAACGAACCCGGCTTAACGGCGAGCGAGAGGACAGCTTTGATGACTAGAATTCCGATTAGCGCTGCGGGCCAAGAGGAGAGTCTTAGCCCGATTCCGAAATCCGAAGAGGTTTGTTCCCTCATGACTCCTCACAGAACCCGCCAGAAGATTTCTGGCCACAAAACTGCCGCTCCGATCCACAAGCGAGCAACGCCTGAGTTTTTCCACGAACCAATGGAGGTCAAGCTTGAAGCACCATTGCCGAAACTACAAAAGAGGTACCGATGTTATACGCGCCTTTTTTGATTACGGACAGTCTTAAATTTGGCAGAGGGGAGGCTCGGGCCCGGGCAACCCGCAAGAAGGCTTCAGAATCGAGTGAGAACAGATTCAAGAGTTGAGAAGCTCGCGGTTTGAGGTTGGCGACGCTTTCGTACTGTCTTCCCCCGTGGAGACTCAACCCAGTGTTCCCGGTCCTTAGAACAAGCTCAGAACTCAGGTGAGCCCACTTTCCAGCCTAGCTCTCGGAAAATTTTGATGATGGAGTAGCAGATTGCCCAATACCAGCCGAAGTTGAAACTGACGAATAGCAGCCAGTAGATTACACGCTCCCCGCTTGGTGCGACCTTGTAGACGAGGTCCGAAAGAAAGGCAGTTGGAAGTACGCCAGGGAGCAAAAGAAGACCCCAAATAACCTGCTCTTCGAAACCGCCGGGGTTAATCACAAAAATAACGAATGCGGCGATTCCAAACAAACAGCTCGCGGCGATACATGCCCACTTCCAGTCAGGGATAGGATGACGCATGTGCTTCACGCTTGGACGACCTCAATTTAGCACCGAGGCTAAGAGGCTAAAAGCGAAATGGGTGGGCCGGTTGATCAGGGTTTTGAGGCAAGGGAGTCGCGGAGGGCGAAGAAAGCGGGTTTAGGGTTGAGTTGGGCGTCGAAGGGAAGAGGACGCTGGGGAAGACAATCTTTCCGGGGACGGAAGTTTTGCAGCCAGGAGTCGCGGTCGGAGAGGCACCAGGTTAGAACGGCTTTAACGGAATTGTGGCTGAGAATGTTTTCGAGGAAGCTGCGATAGAGTTCGGCGACTTGGCGGTCGCGTTCGGGAATGTCGGCGGGCATGAACTGATCGTCGACGTCGAGTTCGGTGACGAAGACCTGCAGGTTTAGTTTTTCGATTTCCACTAAAAATTTGTTGAGGCCAGTCCATGTTGGAGTGCCTTCGTTGGTGCGCAGGTGGGACTGCACACCGAGGGCCTGGACTGGGACGCCTTTTTTTATGAGGCGTTGCAGCATGGCGAGGATGGCTTCACGTTTGGCTTGCTGGGCGGGGGCGTCGGTTTCAATGTCGTAGTCATTGTAAGTGAGGATGGCGGCGGGATCGGATTTGGCGACGGTGCGGAAGGCCAGCTCGACGTAGTCTTCGCCGATATTTTGCAGCCAGAGTGAGTTGCGCAGGCCTTGGGGATTCTTTTGCGTGGGATCGATAGCTTCGTTGACGACATCCCAGGAATGGATGCGGCCTTTGTAACGACCGGCGACCGTTTGGATGTGCGTAGTGAAGAGGGAGACGGCGTTTTGCGGCGTGATGGCGGAGTCGAGCCAAGGGGGATTGTGTTCGTGCCAACAGAGATTGTGGCCGCGGGCGGGGATGTGATGGGATTCGGCGAAGTCCATGAAGAAGTCGGCTTGGGTGAAGTCGAAGCGGTCCTGTTCGGGATGCGTGCCACGCCATTTCATTTGGTTTTCGGCGACTAGGATGGAGCATTGGTCGACGAGGAGAGGAGTAAAGTCGAGGCGCTTGAGTTGAGAGTCGGAAACAGCGGTGCCGAAGAGGAGGCCTTTGGAACGGGCAATTTCGCGGAGTTTGGGGATTTCGCCGGCATTCGAGCAAAGCGGAAATGTAGAGGCAGCCAGGGTGCCGAGGGACAATTGAACAAAATCACGACGTCGCATGAATTATCAGTCTGCGTTGAATTTGAAGGGGGATTTTAACACAGAGGGCATAGAGGACACTGAGAAGACGGGGAAAAGAAAAGGACGGAGAAAAGAATTATCGCAGATGGGAGCAGAGACGCAGAGGGCGGGGAGAAGAAGCGGATTTCTTGCTTCGCTCGGAATGACAAATTTAGAGGATGACGGAGCTTGGAAGTTCTGGCGAAGGGTTAAGCGCGGGCCTTCGCGCGACTCAGGCTGAAGCGGCGGAGGATTGCTCTAGGACGCGGCGGTAGTAGGCTTCGTAGGCGGGGATGACATCTTTGGCGCAGAACTTTTTCTTGGCGTTGAGGCGGGCGGTGTGGCCCATTTCGCGGCCGCGATCGGCGCGGGAGAGGATTTCGATGGCATAGGCTGCGGCGGATTTTACGTCGCCCGGTTCTACGAGGTAGCCGTCGACGCCGTTCTCGACGACTTCGGGGACGCCACCGACGTTTGTGGCGATGACCGGTACTTCGCAGGCCATGGCTTCGAGAGCGGCCAGGCCGAAGGACTCGAGCTGCGAGGGCATCACGAAAAGATCGGCCACGGAAAGCTTTTCGTAGACACCGTTTTGTTTACCTGTAAATATCACGTCTTTTTGGAGGCGTTTTTTTCGGACGAGGTACTCCGCGGCGCCGCGGTCCGGGCCATCGCCGATGAGAACAAGCTTGGCGGGCATTTTGGCGCGGACCAGGGCGAAGATTTCGACTACGTCTGTGAGGTGTTTTACCGGTCGAAAATTTGAAAGGTGCATGAGGATGGGCTCGCCATTGGGCGCCCACTTTTCGCGCAGAGCAGGCTGTGGGGTGCGGGTGTAGAGATCGCAATTTACAAAATTGGGGATGACTTCGATTTGGCGCTTAATGTCGAAATCCTTAATAGTTTGGTTAAGCAGATATTGAGAGATGGCGGTGACGCCGTCGCTTTGTTCGATGGAGAATTTTGTGATGGGGAGATAGCTGCGATTGCTGCCAACGAGGGTGATGTCCGTGCCGTGAAGAGTGGTGATAAAGGGTAGGCGACGCGGTGCGGCCATGGACCGCGCCAGCATGGCGCTGACGGAATGAGGAATGGCGTAGTGGACGTGGAGCAAGTCGAGCGATTCGGACTCGAAGACTTCGAGCATTTTCGTGGCTAGGGCGAGCGTGTAGGGCGGGTGATCGAAAAGCGGGTAGCTGGCGACTTCGACCTCATGAAAATGGATGTGCGGGTCATTGGCATTCATGCGGATGGGCGGAGCGTAGCTGATGAAGTGGATGTCGTGCCCGCGGGCTGCAAGTTCCTGGCCGAGTTCGGTGGCGACGACGCCGGAACCGCCGTAGGTGGGGTAGCAGGTGATGCCGATTTTCATGAATGAGGATCTCCGTGGTCCTCAGTTGTGAATCGCGGGCAGATAGGGCAGCATTCTACCGGCAAAAGTTCTTCATTGCGTGGGCTTAGAGATATCTAACACACATCGGATGAACGAGTCCTGGATTTGGCTGCAATGGCACTCCATTAGACGCGGGAGGTGGTGAAATCGTGACACGACTCGCCGGGAAGGTGGCCCTGATTACGGGAGGGGGAACGGGAATTGGGCGGGCGATCGCCCTGGCATTTGCGCGGGAAGGGGCGAAGGTCGCTGTGGCAGGACGGCGCAAAGAGAAGCTGGAAGAGACGCTGCGCGAGGCTGAGAAACTAGGTTGTCAGGGGTTGGCGATAGTCTGTGACGTGGCGAAAGCCAAGGATGGCGAGCGTGCGGTGAAGGAGACGGCGAAGGCGTTTGGAAAGTTGAACTTGCTGGTGAACAACGCCGGAGTTTTGCACGCGGCGGCCATTGAAGGAACAAGCGAAGATCAGTGGGACAAGCTGATGACGATCAATTTGAAAGGGCCGTTTTTGATGTGTAAGGCGGCGCTGCCGGAATTTCGCAAGGCGGGTGGGGGGACGATTGTAAATGTCGGCTCGGTCCTGGGGCTGGTGGCGATGAAGGATCGCGCGGCCTACTGCGCTTCGAAAGGCGGCGTGACTCTTTTGACGAAGGCGATGGCGCTCGATCACGCGCATGAAAATGTACGGTCGAACTGTATTTGTCCGTCGATTGTGGAGACGGAGCTTGTGCAAGGATTGTTCGCGGCCTCCGAAGAGGGAAAAGCATTGCGCCAAGCGAGAATTGGGCAGATTCCGCTGGGGCGCATGGGGCGTCCAGAAGATGTAGCGGAAATGGCGGTGTTTCTGGCGTCCGAGGAGTCGAGCTGGCTGACTGGAGCGGCGGTTCCGCTGGATGGCGGGCTTACGGCATATTGAGAGAGGCTGAGGACTGCATGAAGTCAGAATTATTCAGTGATTTGAAGAAGTATGAAGCGGCGCTGCGGCGGCGGACGAACGTAAGCGGGGCCACCTCTTTGTTGGGCCTCAAGCTGGAGAGTTTGGAAAAGGGCCGCGTCGTCTTCACCATGAAGGTAAAACCGAGGCACAAGCAACTTCATGGCGTGGTGCACGGAGGAGTTTTGGCCACAGTGGCGGACACTGTGGCGGCCATCGCGGCCTATACGACCGTTCCGAAAGCTACCGTGATTGCCACAGTTGAACTGAAGATAAATTTTCTTGAGGCGGTGCCGGGCGGGCGGATCAAGGCGGTTGGGAGCGTGTTAAGAACAGGGCGCAACTTCGTCGTAACGGAATGTGAGATTTATAAAGAGGACGGTACACTGGCGGCCAAGGCGCTGCTTACTTTTGGAGCCGCCCGCGGGCATTCGATCAGCCCGCAGTGAACCACTGAAAAATAAGGGGGCTATTCGTCCCCGCCGGACGCGGCTTCTTCACCGTCTTTGTGAACATATTTGATGACGCGCTTGAAAATAAGCAAATTTGGGCTGCCTTGGCGCGTGAGTTTGATGCAATCGCGGTCATACCACTCGACCGTGCCGCGAAGCGACTCGCCGCTGTCCAGCACCACCACCATCTGGGTATGGCTTTGCATCTGCTTGACCCAATAGAAGTTCTCGGCGTGGGTCGTTTCTGGCGGCGCAGGCTTCTTGCTGGGCGCGGGGCCGTTGTGTGAGATTCTCTGGGGAGGTTGCTCCTTGACGTCCGGAAATCCCGGGCGAAACATCCTGCGGTTCACCATGACTTCTCCTTGCGGCTAACGGTGGGGTGAGTTCATTGGGTGAGATGCATGCCTGAGGCACTGGGTTACAGGTTGAGACCGAAAAGTTTGACGGCGAAATAATCTAAAGGGGCCCAAATCAAGGCGCTGGAGCGCGAGGCGCTAAGATCCCGGGGCGAGCGAGGCTGCCAGAGCGTCCAGGCCGAGCTGGCGATTCAAGTTGCGGCGAGCTCCACCGTGCAATTCGTCGAAACCCGCGATGGCGCGCATAACCCACCGCGAATCAACCGACTTGGCGAGGGCGGCAAGCTCTTTTGCCAACGGAATATTTCGCAGAACCGGCTCCTTCACTCCTGAGGTGAGCTCGAGCAGATCGGTGAGAAGGCCATAAAAGACGCCGAGTTGATCTTCGAAGGACGACTCGCGGTCTTTAGCGAAAGCGGCAGTGCCGGCAAAAAGTTGAGCGAACCCCTGACCTTGGGCAGCACGTTCGAGGATGCGCAGGGCATTGCGGCGCCGCTCCGCGGTTTCTTCCACATTCATTTCAATGGCTAGCCCGGGGCTACCTTCGGCGAGTTGCGCGGCCATTTTTAGTTCGGGAGCCCTGCGATCGGTTTTTTCTTTGAGAATGTTTTCGACGTCGGACTGGGAGAGCGGCGCGAAGTGAAATTGCAGACATCGAGAGACGATGGTTGGGAGCAGCGTATAGGGTGAGGGCGCGGTCAGAATGAGTGTGGCGGAGCCGGGCGGTTCTTCCAGAATTTTTAGGAAAACGTTGGCGACGTTCCAATGCATGGTTTCCGCGCCATCCAGAATGAAGACTCGGCGACGCCCCATAGGCTGAAAGTACGCAGCGCGTTGAACAGCTCGGAGTTGACCGATGCGCAGCATGGGTCGCGCAACGGGACTTTTCAGGCGAACGGGATCGGGCATGAGAGCCCAGACGTCCGGGTGCGTCTGTAGGATCAGAGGGACGCGTTCGACCGTGGCGGCGTCTGCGCTCTCGCCACGTTCGGCGAGGCCTTGTTCCATCAGCTTTTCGGGATCGGCGAGTAGCGCGATGCGCTTGCAAGTTTCGCATTCGCCGCAGAAGTCGTCTTTCAGACGTTCGCAATTCGCGGCTTGCGCGAACATGCGCGCCAGCGTGTACTTGCCGAGGCCGCGTGGTCCGCTGAAGAGCAGGGCGTGAGGAACGCGTTCGCTGCGGAGAGCACCGCGGAGGGCGGCGACGATTCGTTCATTACCAAGGAATTCTGAGAAGCCCATTTTTTAGCGGCCTTCCTTTGCGGCGGGCTGCGAAATAACTTGCAAGACGGCAGCGAGAATCTCCGTCGCGATATGCTTTTGAGGGCGCATCGAGCCGCGTGTTTCATCGAAACAGGGGATCGTCGCCCAGTTTGGCCTGCGCGAGAGTTCATCGTACATCGCCGAGGCATCTTCCAGGTGACGAAGGCTGGCTTCCTGTAGATCTTGCTTTACCTTTGTGTAGCTGCGGGGGGATTTTCGCGATACGAGTTGCTGGGCCTGGCGGGGCGGCACGCGGAGATAGAGCACCAGCGTTTCTCGCGGCAGATTGTAAATGTTGTATTCGAGATGCTCGATCCAGGAGATGAAAGCTGGACGGTCTGCAGCGCTGGCGCGTGCGGTTTGATGAGCGAGATTTGAGCCGATGTAACGGTCGGCGAGGACGATTTTGCCCTGGTTCAGGGCTGTTTCGAGGCGGAACTTGGCTTCGAAGCGATCGCCAGCGTAGAGCAGGGCGCTGAAGTGCGGGTCGACTGTTTCGAGCGCGCCAAAATCGCCGTTGAGGAATTGGCCGACCATTTTGCCGAACCAGGAATCGTATTGGGGGAAACCTGTGGAATAGACGGCATGGCCGCTAGCATTCAGGGCTTTTTCCAAAAGATCGACCTGGGTGCGCTTGCCGCTGCCATCGATTCCTTCGATGGCAATGAGTTTGCCGGTTGGCGTCATGTGCGAAGGCCAGTCTAACCGTAGAGCCTCAACGCTGCAACGGCGTGCATGTTACGATTTAATTTTGAATATGGCGACGACATCGATTCGAGAAAACTTAGTGCAGTTGCAAGAACGGATTTCTGCCGCAGCTTTGCGGGCGGGACGTTCCGTCGAAGAAATTACGCTGATTGGAGTTTCAAAGACGCATCCGGCGGACGCCATTCGCGAAGCCTATGAGGCAGGGCTGCGGCATTTCGGAGAAAACCGCGTGCAGGAGTGGGAAGGGAAGCACGGCGGGATTCAGGGTTTGAACGCGACCTGGCATCTGATTGGGCATTTGCAGAGCAACAAAGCCGCGCGGGCAGCGAAACTCTTTCACTGCATCGATTCAGTTGATGATTTTGTGCTGGCGCAACGATTGGACCGAGCAAGGATCGAGTCTGATGTAACCGGAAAGATGCGTGTGCTCATCGAAGTACATATCGCGGAGGAGGAGACGAAAACCGGCGCCAGCGTGAAAGACCTTCCAACGTTGGCCGAAGAGATCGCCGCGCTGCCTATGTTGGAGCTTGCCGGGCTGATGTGCATTCCGCCGTTTGCGGAGAAAGCGGAGGAAGCGAGACCGCATTTCAGACGGCTGAGGGAATTGCGTGACGAGTTGGTGAACCGACTTGGGCGAGGGCTGCCGGTGCTCTCGATGGGAATGTCGCACGACTTTGAAGTGGCGATTGAAGAAGGGGCGACGGAAGTGCGTGTCGGAACAGCGTTATTTGGAACGCGCAGCACAATGGGCCCAGCGAAAATTGGGCAATGATTTCCACGGGGGACAGGGATGAAGCTTTTTAGCCCATTCAAGATACGAGAGATTGAGCTGAGGAACCGGATTGTGGTTTCGCCGATGTGCGAATATTCGGCGAAAGACGGGCATCCGCAGACTTGGCATCTCGTGCATCTGGGAAGTAGGGCGATTGGCGGCGCGGCGCTGGTTTTTACCGAGGCAAGCGCCGTGGAAGAGCGTGGAAGAATTTCGTTGGCGGACACTGGAATTTACGAAGATGCTCACGTTGAGTCTTGGCGGCCTATTGCCGAATTTATTCGATCGCACGGCGCGATACCAGGAATGCAGTTGGCGCACGCTGGAAGAAAAGCGAGCACTGCAACGCCGTGGACGGGTGGCAAGCCCGTCTCTGTGCAAGATGGCGGTTGGCAGCCGGTTGGACCGAGCGCGCTGGCATTTGATGCGGGATACACGGTGCCGCGCGAATTGTCTGCAGACGACATTGCAGGAGTCGTTGCGGCGTTCCGTAAGTCGGCGGAACGCGCGCTGGCGGCTGGCTTTGAAGTTGTCGAGATTCACGCCGCTCACGGATACCTGCTGCACCAATTTTTGTCGCCACTCTCGAACACACGGAAGGACGAATATGGCGGAGCATTTGAAAACCGAATTCGCGCAACATTGAAAGTTGCGCGCGCGGTGCGCGAAGTTTGGCCGCAGCGGTTGCCGCTATTTCTTCGTGTTTCCGCTACGGATTGGAAAGAAGGGGGCTGGGATTTGGCGCAGACGATTGAGCTAGCGCGGCATTTGAAGCCGCTGGGGGTGGATCTGATTGACGCCTCAAGCGGAGGGCTTGTTCCCGGAGTGAAAATTCCTTTAGGTCCCGGCTACCAGACCGGATTTGCGGAAGCAATTCGCAAGGAGACGGGGATTGCGACTGGAGCTGTTGGAATGATCAGCGAGCCAACTCAAGCGGAAACGATTCTGGCGACCGAGCAAGCCGACCTGATTTTTCTCGCGCGCGAATTACTGCGCGATCCTTATTGGCCGAGGCGCGCGGCGAAAGCGTTGGATGTGAAGATCAAGTCGCCTGTGCAATATGAACGGGCTTGGTGAGCGCACGATGTTTGCGGAAATCGCGGAGAATCTGGCTGCTGGGACGGTTTCGTTCGCGGTTCGCGTGCAGCCGCGCGCAAGTAAGGACGAAATCGTCGGGGTGATGGAAGGCGCGCTGAAAATCCGTCTGCAAGCGCCAGCGCTGGAAAACCGGGCAAATGAGGCGCTAGTCGAATTCCTCGCGCATCTTTTGAAAACACCCAAGTCGGCTGTTAGAATTCTTGGCGGTGAGCGCAGCCGCACAAAACGCATCGAAATTCGCGGCGTGACGAAACAGCAAGTGCTGGGGCTTCTGGCGCACGACGCATAACCACCCGTTTTTCTGAAACTCGGTGAATAGACTGGACGTCATCAGAACATGAGCGCTGACATCAACGGAATACAGAGCGACCTGCGAGCCGCGAAACTAGATGGCTGGCTCTTTTACGATTTCCGCGGACGCGACCCCATTGCGCAGGGGATTTTGCAACTCCCTCCGGGTATGCGCACGCGACGTTGGTATTACTTTATTCCTGCGAAGGGCACGCCGCGCAAATTAGTGCACAAGATCGAGACGGAATCACTGGCAGCGTTGCCGGGCGAGACACTTTTTTACGCCGGGCAGGAAGAATTGAGAAAGAACCTCGGGAAACTTCTTGGGCGCGCGAAGAATGTGGCCATGCAATATTCGCCGAAGAATGCCATCCCGTACGTGGCAATGGTGGACGCGGGAACGATTGAGCTCGTGCGCAGTACCGGAGTGAAAGTCGTAAGTTCCGCGGACCTGGTGCAAAAATACGAAGCATGCTGGAGCTCGGAGCAACTGGAATCCCACTTGGCGGCAGGCGCGGTGATTGATCGAGTGGTGCGAGAGGCTTTTCAGCTTGCGGCAAAAAACGTCCGCGAAAAGAAGACGTTTACGGAATACGATTTAAAGCTGTGGATACTGAAGGAATTTGAAGCGGCCGGGATCGGGTTGGACCAAGGGCCGGATGTAGCTGTCGGACCACACGCCAGCGATCCACACTACGGACCTACACCTGAATCGGCATCGCCGATTCAGGAGGGCGACTTGCTATTGCTAGACGTGTGGGGAAAAACGAAGGCGTCAGGAAGCGTCTATTACGACATCACCTGGGTTGGATATCTCGGTGCGAAAGTTCCGGAGAAGATGAAGAAAGTGTTTGGAATCGTACGCGAGGCGCGAGATAAAGCGGTGGAACTGATTCAGTCAAGCGTCGCCGCCGGCAAGACGCTGCAAGGCTGGCAAGTGGACAAGGCCGCACGCAAAGTGATCGAAAAAGCCGGTTACGGAAAATATTTTTTCCACCGTACCGGCCACAACATCGGCCAAACAGTGCACGGCAACGGAGTTAACATGGACGGACTCGAAACCCACGACGTCCGCCACCTGATTCCGAAGACCTGCAACTCGATCGAGCCGGGAATCTATTTGCCTGAGTTTGGGATTCGCAGCGAGGTAAACGTGTATATCGGCGAAAAGGAAGCGCGTGTAACCGGCGCGGTCCAAAAAGAGATTTTGGCTTTGCTGGCCTAGCGAAGGCCGAGTTCATTCGACGAGAAAACAGGAAGAAAAATGTCTGAAGAAACAGCGGTCGGCACAACAGATGCCCCAATAACGTCCCAGGCGGATTTCGCAACAACTCCTGCGCATCAGCAGGGGAATGAAGCTTTGGCCATTGCCATTGGAGTGGCGGGATGGCTAGTTCCAGGGCTCGGCCATGCCTTGCAAAAAATGTGGGGCCGGGCGCTCGGGTGCTTTCTGACGGTCGGGGCCTTGGTATTTCTTGGCGTGGGAATGCGCGGCAACGTTTTCAGTTCGGATGGCGGCGACGCCTTCGGAATGCTGGGCTACGTCGCCGATCTCGGCACGGGGTCGTTTTATTTCGCGGCGAGAGCGCTCGAAACACAAGGGTCGGATGTCGCGCACGCCGAAGGCGACTACGGTACGCGGTTTCTCGCGGCGGCCGGCGTGCTGAACTTACTTGCCGCATTGCACGCTTACGAAGCCGCGCGGGGGCGCAAGGCGTGATCGCTACGATCGGGTTCACCCTCACCCATTTTCAGGCAATGACGCTCTTCGCGCTACTGATTTCGGTTGCCTTCGGATTTTTGAGCCGGCGCCGCACGAGCGACCGCGTAAAATACATCATCTGGTCGCTGTTTTTGTTCCTGCTGATTGGGGTCGGAATTGGCTGGGCGATGTATCCTTTTTCGCGGTAGCGCGATGCCAAGGCTTGCTAATGGAATCCAACTTTTGGCGTTCAATTGACAGAAATTTTGTGCGAATGCTATTGTGAAGGAACAGGCCGAGGTAGCTCAGCTGGTAGAGCACCTCATTCGTAATGAGGGGGTCGCGAGTTCGATTCTCGCCCTCGGCTCCAGAATTCTTTAAGTCCCTTACTTTCAATCACTTCAAATAGCATCACGTCATTGGTTCACGCCGCTGGCGAGTATCCCTCCGTCTACAATGAGCACCGAGCCAGTCGTGTAGCTAGCCGCATCTGACGCTAGGTAGATTGCAGCGCCAGCGAGTTCTTCAACCTTACCAAAGCGCTTCATGGGTGTGCGCATGAGCCATTCATTGCCGCGCGGCGTGCCTTCCAGCAGTTTTTGGTTCAGCGCCGTGGGGAAGACGCCGGGGGCGATGGCATTTACGCAGATGCCGTACGGTGCCCATTCGATGGCAAGCGATTGCGTTAGAGAAGCTACGGCGGCTTTGCTAGCAGAGTAGGCGGTCACCTGAAGCATCCCGAGAAATGAGCCGATCGAGGCGATGTTGATGATCCTGCCGTAGCGGCGTTCCATCATGTGCGGGCCGAAAATCTGGCAGGCGCGCAGAATGCCGGTGAGATTTGTTTCGAGTATGTCGTTCCAATCTTGTTCTGAAAAATTGAGCGTCGGGGCTTTTTTCGTGCGTCCGGCGGAGTTCACCAGGATGTCGACTTTGCCGAAGTCCTTCACTGCTGCGTCGAGCACACCTTGCAGCGAGGCGCGGTCGGTGACGTCGGAAGTGGCGCGAAGAGAGCGGCGGCCCAGCGCCTCGATTTCGCTGGCTGTGGACTCGACTTGGTCGAGGCGGCGTGACGTGGGCGCAACATCGGCACCAGCTTCTGCCAGGCCGAGTGCGATAGCTCGGCCGATGCCAGATGTGCCGCCGATGACTACGGCTGACTTGCCTTTCAGATCGAGCTTGCTGTATCCCATAACTTATTTCTCCGAGTTAAGATTTCTCCGTCGATGATTGCGTTTGGCGCGTGATATCGCGCTTCTTCCTTTGCGCTACCAGTCGAACATCGTGCCGTCCAATTTTCGATTTATGGGCAAATACGCGCGTTCGTAAAGGAATGTCGCCGCAAGTTTCTCGTTATAGTCGACACCCAAACCTGGCGCGTCGCCCGGATGCAGAAAGCCGTCGCTGAAGGAATACGAGTGCGGGAACACTTCATCGGTTTCCTTCGTGTGCAGCATATATTCCTGGATTCCAAAATTATTGACGGAGATGTCGAAGTGAAGTGCGGCGGCGAGGGACACAGGTGACAAGTCGGTGGCGCCGTGGCAGCCTGTTAGAACGTGATACATCTCCGCGAGCGAGGCGACTTTTTTCAGGTGAGTGATGCCGCCGCTGTGTACCGTGGCCATGCGAATGTAATCGATCAATTGTTCGGTTATAACGGTCTTGGCGTCCCATATCGTGTTGAAGACTTCGCCGAGCGCCAGCGGTGTGGTGGTGTGCTGACGAACAATCCGAAAACCTTCCTGGAGCTCTGCTGTAACTGCATCTTCGAGCCAGAAGAGGTGATAGGGCTCGAGACTCTTCCCCAGACGAGCCGCTTCGATCGGAGTGAGGCGGTGATGCGCGTCGTGCAGAAGGTGAACGTCATCGCCGTATTTCAATCGAAGCTGTTCGAAGAGCTTCGGAACATGGAGCAGATATTTCTCAGTGGACCACGTGTTCTCCGGCGGAAGCCCTTTTTCTGCCGGCTCGTAATAAAATTTTCCTTTCGAGACGCCGTACGTTGAAGGAATGCCGGGGATTCCCGATTGTGCGCGGATGGCGCGGTAACCCAAAGCTGCATACTTGCCGACTTCATCGATGGTCTCTTCAATGTCGCGACCATTGGCGTGGCCGTAGACCATGACTCCGGTGCGGCTCTTGCCGCCCAGAAGGTTGTAGACGGGAGTATTGAGAGCTTTGCCCTTGATGTCCCAAAGAGCGATGTCGATGGCGCCGATCGCTGCCATGGTCACAGGACCGCGCCGCCAGTAGGCTCCGCGATAGAAATATTGCCAAATGTCTTCGGATTGAAAAGGATCGCGGCCGATGAGGCAGGGAATTAAATGTTCGGAGAGGTAAGCTGCGACGCCCATCTCGCGGCCATTCAAAGTCGCGTCGCCGAGGCCGTAAATGCCCTCGTCTGTGTATACCTTCAACGTGACGAAATTCCTGCCTGGGGAAGAAATCAATACTTTCGCATCCGTGATCTTCACCGATCCTCCTCAAGATTCAATCGGTCTTTCCTGCTCGGCTTCGCTATCCGCGACCGCGCTTGCTTACAGCTTGCGCGGATCAGTTCAGATTCGCCGAACCAGACCTTGATCTGTCGCTTTCGTATTGCGAACCAGCAGAAGCACGAGAATCATCCCGATAAACGGAATCACGCCGGCGATAATCATGAGCGGGTCGAACAGGTGCGTCCCCGTCGCAATGCGCGCATCGGAAAGATGGCCCGCTAATTCGAAAACAACAATTGTGCCGAGTGCTGCTCCTGTTCCGCTCAGCCCGCTGACGGTGGCGACCGATTCGTTTTTGTAAAGGTCAGAAGGTAACACGTTGGCGATAGTCGTGAAAGATGCGTAAGAAAACGTGGCAAGGGCGAAGAGCAGGGTCAGCCAATAGAGGTTCACCGTGAAAATGGTGGGAATCAGCAGTGCCACGCCGCATCCGCCAAACACCACCAAGGCTTTACGCGCGTTTCCGACGGACCATCCTCGTTTGATCAAAAGACCTGAAAGCCAGCCGCTGAAAAAATTTCCCAGGTCAGCCGCGATGAACGGAATCCAGACAGCAATCAAACCGCTCTTGAGAGCAATCCCTTTGGCGACGAGATAGATGGGGAACCAATCGGCGATGAAGAACCAGACAGGGTCCGTGAAGCTCCTGGCAATGATAGTGCCCCACGTTTGCGGCAGCTTAAGGAGATCCCGCCAACGCGCAGACGTTTTTGCGGGTATCCCGTCCTCACTGTGGTCGGCAAGAATCATCTGCCGCTCGGCGAGACTTATTCGAGGATGATCTTGCGGCAAGTGATAGAGCCAGCGCCAAACAATTAGCCACAAAAATCCAAGCAGCCCGGGCACAACAAATGCAGGACGTGTGCCCCAGCGGAAATACAGCCAAAGAACAATAAATGGCGCGATAGCTCCGCCAATGGAGGAGCCGCTATCGAAGAGTGCGGTGGCTAGACCGCGCTCCTGTTTTGGAAACCACTCCGAAACGGCTTTGGTCGCGCCGGGCCAGTTGCCGGATTCGCCTAGTCCGAGGAAGAAGCGAAAACCCATGAACGAGTAAAAGCCCCGAGCTAGTGGTGTGAGAACCGAAACAATCGAATACCAAAGAACGGTCAGCGTGAGTCCACGCCTTGTCCCAACACGATCCATCAGCCTGCCATTGAGGGTCTGTCCGATGGAATACGCTACGCGGAACGCGATCACCAGATTGGCGTAGTCCGTGTTGGTCCAGTGATAGTCCTGCTTGAGATAGGGAGCTAGTAGAGAGAGCGTTTGGCGATCGATGTAATTGATTACGGTCGAAGCGAATAAGATTCCTCCAATCCACCAGCGGAGCGAAGGAATGGTACGGGTGCCATCGGTGCTTACCCCTGGATTCCTTGCTTCTCCGTGGATATTCATAAGGGAAGGATTCCACCGACGCTAGTCAACAGCAACCCAAGCTATCCGCCTATAAAGCACGCTTAGTCTCAAACGAATCAGAGAGTCTACATCACAGCCATTGGCTGTGAAATTGGATTTGGAGGCGCCACTTCTCTCTCTTCACTCAAGCACTTTTTGATATAGTGCGTCCACGATGCCAATCGAATCTTCGAACGCGCCGACGTCTCCCCGCGTCGCGCTTACACGAAATCAAATCCGTGGGTTTTGGGCTGCTTGGGGCGGGTGGACTCTGGATGGCATGGATTCATTCATCTACGCGCTCGTTTTGTTGCCCTCGCTTCGTGAACTCCTCCCTCGCTCCGGGATCGCCGCAACGAAAGGCAACGTCGGCTACTACGGCGGGTTGCTTTTCGCCCTTTTCCTGGTCGGCTGGGGACTCGCGTTCTTGTGGGGACCGGTGGGCGACAAGTTCGGCCGCGTTCGCACTTTGATGCTGACCATCGTATGGTATTCGGTTTTTACATTTCTTAGCGCTCTCGTCACCAGCGTCTGGCAGTTGGCAATTCTTCGCCTCCTCGCAGGAATTGGAATCGGCGGCGAGTGGGCTATGGGCGGCACATTTGTCGCGGAAGAATGGCCGGAGAGCCGCCGCCGCGCTGGCGCGGGTTTTATGCACACCGGCTACTACGTCGGCATATTTTTTGCCGCGATCGCCAATTACGCAATCGGGAGCCATTACGGTTGGCGCGCCATGTTTGCCGTCGGAGGTGTGCCTGCGCTCCTTCTGGCTTGGGTGCGTCACGGCGTCATCGAACCTTCGCGATGGTCCGCAAAGGCAGATGTTGCACGGTCCTGGCAGATCTATCAGCCCTTCGCGATGCTTTTTTCGCCAGCGTTGCGTCGCCGCACCATTCTGAACTCGCTGTTCATGCTCGCCTCGATTAGCGGGCTCTGGGCGGGAACGGTCTATGTTCCTGCAGCGGTAACCACTCTTGCGGAGGCGGCGGGCCGCGTTGGACCGCAAGCCGCGCAGCTCGCTTCTCGCGCCACCATGCTGGTGGCGTTCGCCACCATTCTTGGATGTCTGGTGATGCCGAGGCTTGCCGAACGGCTCGGCCGTCGCGGCGCACTTGGTTTCTTTTTTGCGTTGATGATGGTGTTCATCACCCTAACGTTTGGCAAAGTTTTCTATCTCGGCCCGACTGCGCTTCCATGGTTTTTCGTGTGTTTGTTTTTTCTGGGTTTCGGCGGTGCGAATTTTGCGGTCTACACACTGTGGCTGCCGGAGCAATATCCAACCGAATGCCGGGCAAGCGCTTTCGCGTTTTCCACGTCCTTTGCGCGTTTTGGCGGAGCGGCAATCACCTTTTTAGTTGGAAGCGGTGTACAGCGATATGGTTCTCTCGGAATGCCTGTCGCGACCACCGCACTGGCATTTGCCGTTGGCCTTCTTTTGATTCCATTTGGAGCCGAAACTCGTGGACAAACTTTGCCCGCGTAAAATCAAAATGCAATCGAGCTCGCGGGACGGAAAGCATGGAAGCTTTCGCTACAATGAGAAGCTATCAACAGCAGATCAGCGAAGGCTTATCGCGTGCAAATAACGGATCCCGCCGCTAAATCCAAATCGAACGCACGTCACGCGGTTCTCGCCGGCTTTTTTGGATGGACCCTCGACGCCTTCGATTTTTTTGTCGTTGTCTTCCTGTACGACACCCTTGCTCATCAATTCGGCGTATCCAAGAAAGACATCATCTTCACCACTTTTGCCACGCTCGCCATGCGGCCCGTGGGGGCAGTGATTTTCGGTTTGTTGTCCGACCGCTATGGCCGCCGCAAACCGCTGATGGCGAACGTCATTTATTTTTCGTTAATAGAGCTCTTGTGCGGCTTTTCGCCCAACTACACTTTTTTCCTGGTCATGCGCGCGTTGTTTGGCATCGGCATGGGTGGGGAATGGGGCGTTGGCGCGTCACTCACGATGGAAGCCGCGCCGGTGCGCTGGCGCGGAATCCTCAGCGGGATTTTGCAGAGCGGTTATTCGATCGGCTATCTGCTCGCTGCGCTTGCGGCACGTTTTCTTCTTCCAGCCTGGGGATGGCGCCCCATGTTTTGGATTGGCGCATTGCCTGCGCTCCTCGCGCTTTACATCCGCATGAAGGTTCCGGAGTCGGAAGCCTGGAAGCAAAATCGCGCCGCCAGCACAGGGCTAGTTCTGCGCACAGTGATGCACGACTGGAAACGCTTTCTCTATCTGGTTGTGCTGATGACTTTCATGATGTTCATGTCGCACGGCACGCAGGACTTGTACCCGGACTTTTTGAAGGAGATTCACCGCTTCTCTGGGGCCGTAGTCGCGAACACCGCGATTATATACAACATAGGAGCCGTCGTCGGTGCAGTTATCTTTGGACACCTCTCGCAGGTCGCCGGCCGCCGAAAGAGCATGATCGCAGCATTGGGACTATGTTTAGTTATCATTCCACTGTGGGCGTTTGGCGGCACCTTAGCTGTACTTGTCATTGGCGCATTCCTGATGCAAATGGGAGTGCAGGGCGCATGGGGCGTGATTCCCGTACACCTTAATGAAATGTCCGCGGATGCAACGCGCGGGTTGATGCCCGGGCTTACGTATCAATTGGGAATTCTTTTTGCATCGCCCACGAATAACATCGAGTACGCCTTGCGCGACCGCGTGGGCTATCAGTGGGCTATCGCGGGATTTGAAGTCGTGACCATCGTGACGCTTGCTATCCTTTTGCTGCTTGGCACGGAGCGCCACGGGCGATGCTTCGTGAGAGACCCGCTCAAAAGCGTGCCTCCCAGCCCAGATTAATTGCTCGGATCATATAAATTATGCCGTCTTGCTCGGTAACCGAATTCGAGCTTGGCGTATGCGCGCGCTTCTAGTATTTTCCAATGCGAGAATTCATGGAGGATGGACCGCCTGGCAGGCGCTGCACATCATATGAATATTCCACTGACACCACTTCGATGTTTGCGATATGCCGAGGAACAATATCCGCGCAGGACCGCAGTCGTTTGCGGGGAACTGCGGTTCACCTACGCGCAATTTGCCCAGCGAGCGGCTCTTCTGGCAGGCGCGTTGCGTGCTGCTGGAGTGAAACCCGGCGATCGAGTCGCTTTTCTCAGCATGAATTGCCATCGCTTGTTGGAGGCCTACTATGGTGTGCTCGACGCTGGCGCCATCCTGCTCCCTCTCAATATCCGGCTAAACCCACATGAACTTGCTTTTATTTTGAACGACTCGGGGGCAAAGTTTCTTTTTCTCGAGAAGGATTTCCTCGCCACCGTCGAGTCCTTTCGCAAAACCGTCACGGCCGTTGAGGCTTTTTATCTTCTCGATAGCGCGCCGCAAACAGACTGGCTCGCACCAAAAAACTACGACGAACTGCTCGCGGCTGCAATGCCTTATCGCACGGATATCATGGATGTTGACGAAAATTCCGTCTCCGATATTTTTTACAATAGCGG
>Ga0210388_10000741_pt1 | contig 26097 bp, 22 predicted proteins | sample IncBWC19OmetaG_FD_155485 | JGI IMG/M metagenome (GOLD analysis project Ga0210388, IMG submission 155485) | Forest soil microbial communities from Barre Woods Harvard Forest LTER site, Petersham, Massachusetts, United States - Inc-BW-C-19-O ...
CTGGGATACTGGGCCACAAATCCATTGGCCGCGATCGGCGCGTTCTCAATGTCGTTGGGGAAAGGGTCGTAGGGGATTTGATAGTAGTCCTTGCGCAACGAAGTTACGAGGCGTAGTTGGTTGGACGGGTCGACGTTTAAAATCAGCGAGCCGAAGCCTCCGTAGCCGTTCTCGGCGTCGTGGACGACCTGCGGGACGGGCGTCTGGATGCCGAGATTGCTGCGGTTGGCGTTGAGGCTGGCGTAGTAGGCGAAGCGTTCGGTATGGCTCCCGAAGCTTAGGGCGTCGTTGGTCTGATAGAAATTTCCGGCGCTGAGGACGAGTTCGCCCTGGTTGTTGCGCTCGAAGCCGGTGCGCGGGACTACGTTGAAAACTCCGTAGGTGCGATCGCCGAATTCGGCGCCGTAGCTTCCGCGATTGACTTCGAGATAGTCGACGTCCTTGGGATCGAATTGCGGGCCGAGGTTGGAGGCGATGTTGGTGTTGGGGACGGGCACGCCGTCGATGAGCCAACTGGTCTGGTGGCCGCCGCGGATGTGGAGCTGGTCGTGGGTGAAATAGGCTCCGGGAACGTAGTCGGTGATCATGGCTAGACTATTGGTGCGGGCAGCGCCCGGTGTGTGCTCGATATCTAGGCGGCTGACCAGCGTGGTGGGAGTGGCGGAGTCCGTGGGAACGGCTTCGGGGGCTCCGGAGACAATAACGGATTCTTTGGTGGTGGCGACATTCAGAGAAAAATGCAGGACGGGATGCGATCCGGAATTCACCAGGACATCGGAGGCCATCTGATTGAAACCGGGAGCGACGACGGTTACGGTGTATTCGCCGACAGCGATGGCGTTGAAAGAGAATTGTCCGGCGGCGTCGGTGTTGGTGGTTGTGGACCAATCGGAGGTCTTGGAGCGCAGCATTACCATGGCGTCTTCCACGGGGCGATGCTGGGGGTCGTGAACGATACCGCGAACTGATCCGAAGATGGAGGCGTAGGCGGCTAGGGTCAGGAACGGGGTTAGCAGGATTAGACGGATGAAACGCATTTGATCTCCGTTCGAAATTCGGGTTCCAGGTGCCGGTCAGTACGTGAGGAGCAGAAGCCGTGCGAGAACGCCTCGCTTCGCTCGCTGGACCCTTCGGCTTCGCTCAGGGCATGCTCGCGAATGCGCCCGTCCCTACACGTGCCAATGGTCGCTTGTGGATTTAGCTCAGGCTATGGAGAGATGCTGGAGGGGCGCGGGTGGATTGGGAACGGGAGATTTCAGTGTTCGAGGAGACGGGACTCGACTGCCCGAGATACGCTTCGACATTCTGCACGAAGGGAGCGGATGCGGACGACTGCGCGTGAGCCCAGCGGGCGGTCGTTACGGCGCGGCAACAGTCGTGATTGCAACATGCGGCGGCGTGGATGATGAGCTGTCTGGCTTCTGAGACCTGTGCTGAGGCCAGGGAATCATGGCAGCGATGGGCTGCTTTGCGGACGCAGCAGGCATGGCGCGCGGCGGTTACCGCCAGGACGAGCGGGGCGAAGTTCCCCAAGAGCGCCGCTAGCAGGAGGAATCTGGTGATCAGTCGCTGCATGCTTTGATCCGCGATGCTCGAAGCTTACCAACTTGCGGTTTACGAAAGCAAGAAGGGGGTCCTGCCTAGTGGCGGAAAACTCCGATGCCAGCGGTGGAAGAGCCCGGCGAAGCTGCGGGACGCCGGAGAGATGCTAGGGATCCTTCGACTCCGACACGCGCTTCACTTCGCGAACGGCGTGTCTCCGCTCAGGACGACAGATCCTAACGGGAGTCTCAGGCTTTGCCCTGGATCTTGGCCCACCACCAGCGGACGCCGACGAACAGAAAGCGCCAGTCGCTGAAGAATTCCGGAGGCTTGCCTTCGAAGGCATGGCCGATGAATTGGAGAAGCCATCCGAGCAGAAAAAGGCCGAGAGCGTAGGGCCACAGGCCATGGACGAAGACGCTGGCTAGAAAAACCGCGATCGAGAGCACAATGGTTGGGATGCCCAGGGTATGGCAGAGGCGGTTCACGCGATTCTGATGGCTGGAGGAATATTGGGAGATCCACTGCTCGTTGGTGCGGTTGCCCAGCATGCGGAGGATGATACAACGGCTGCTGGTTGTTTGCACGGATTCGCCGGGGTGGGACTCGGGGATGGCGGCTGTCCCCCCATTGAATCCGCGCGGGTTGAGGCGTCCGCTTGCCGCGTGGTAGCATCCTAGGTTTTGGCAGGTAGGTTGGGCTGGCCTGTATGCTGTGCTGGTCTTCATTGTGAAGTCTGGATTCTGAATTCTGGGCCTTCTGTTTTTCCACACCTGCGAAGGAGCCTACTGGTGAAAGTCTATTCCGGAGAAAACATTCGTAATGTCGCGATGGTGGGGCATGGGCATGCGGGGAAGACCTCGCTGCTCTCGGCCATGCTTTACACGGCAGGAGCAACGCCGCGGCTGGGACGGGTGGACGACGGGTCGGCGACTACCGATCACGATGAAGAAGAGATCGCGCGGAAGATGTCGATTGCCGCAGCGGCGGCTTATGTGGAGTGGGGCAAAACGAAGATCAATGTGATTGATACGCCTGGTTTCAATATGTTTGTCCACGAGGCGCGGATGGTGCTGCCGGTGGTGGATGCGGCGATTGTGGTGGTCGACGGAGTGGCCGGGGTGGAAGTGGTGACGCAGCGGGTGTGGAAGGATTGCGAGGAGTACAAGACTCCGCGGCTGATCGTGGTGAACCGCATGGACCGCGACCGGGCGAATGCGGAGCGCGTGCTGGAGTCGCTGATCAATGCGTTTGGAAGAAATGTGATTCCGATTGAGCTGCCCATCGGGAGCGAGAAGAGTCTGAGCGGCGTGGTCGACCTGGTTCGCATGAAGGCTTACACCTATGAGCTGGGAGGGAACGGGAAGGGCAAGGAGACGGAGATTCCGGCCAATATGCGGGCGCAGGTGCAGGAGTCGCATGAACAGCTGGTGGAGCTGGTGGCTGAGGGCGATGACAAGCTGATGGAAGAGTTCTTTGAGAAGGGGACGATTCCCGAGGAGGACTTGATTCCGGCGCTGCATAACGCGATTCGCGAGGACAGACTTTTTCCTGTCATTTTTAGTTCCGGGTTGGGGAATGTTGGGGCTGACCGGGTGATGGATTTTATTGTGGATTACACTCCGGCGCCTTCGGAGCATGAGTGGGTGCAGGGCGAACCGGCGGCTTCAGGCAACGGGGATGCGCCGAAGCGGCATGAAACGGATGCGGAGCCGGTTTCACTTTACGTGTTCAAGACGATTTCGGACGCGTTTGCAGGAAGGATTTCTTATTTCAAAGTTTTCTCTGGCGTGCTGAAGAATGAGGCCACGGTACAGAACTTCTCACGCGGATCGGCGGAGAAGCTGTCGCATATTTCCATCATGCAAGGGAAAGCGGCGGTGCCGGTGACGGAGTTGCACGCGGGAGATATTGGCGCGGTGGCCAAATTAAAGGACACGCTTACCGGCGACACGCTGGGAGACAAGGCTGCGCCGATTCAGTATCCGCGAGTGAAGCTGCCGGAGCCGGCGATTACGTTTGCGATTGAGCCCAAGAGCCGCGCGGATGAAGACAAGCTGGGCCCGGGGATCCACAAGCTGATGGAAGAAGATGCGATGCTGCGATTCTTCCGCGATCCGCAGACCAAGGAGTTTTTGATCGCCGGCACCGGGCAGCAGCATATTGAAGTGATCGTTTCGAAGCTGAAGAAGCGGTATCACACCGAAGTGGTTTTGAAAGCGCCCAAGGTGCCTTACCGGGAGACGATTCGGGCCAAGGCAGACGTGCAGGGGAGGCACAAGAAGCAGACGGGCGGGCACGGGCAGTACGGCGATTGCAAGATCAAGATGGAGCCCATGCCGCGGGGCGGGCAGTTTGAATTTGTGAATGATATTTTCGGCGGCGCGATTCCGAAGAATTTCATTCCGGCGGTGGAAAAGGGAATCAAGGACGCGGCGGCGCGCGGATATCTGGCTGGATTTCCGGTGGTCGACTTCCGTGTGATTCTTTATGACGGGTCTTATCACGATGTCGACTCGAACGATTTGTCGTTCCAGATGGCGGGGCGCATCGCGTTTAAGAAAGCGATGGAAGTGGCCAAACCTACGCTGCTGGAGCCGGTCATGGTGGTCGAAATCACGGTGCCGGATGAATTTGCCGGGTCGATTATGGGCGATTTGAACAGCCGGCGGGGACGCATCCAGGGCATGGACAACAAGGGTGGTAACACCGTGGTGAAAGCCGAAGTGCCCATGGCGGAGATGCTGACTTACGGCGTGGATTTAACTTCGATGACGCAAGGCCGCGGCAGCTTCAACATGGAAATGCACCATTACGATACGGTGCCGGGACAGTTGCAGGAGAAGATTATTGAGAAGGCGAAAGCGGCACGGGGCGAGGTGAAGGAAGAGGAAGAGTAGAAAGCGTAACGTGGTTTCCCTCGTCGATGACGAGGCGCTTGGGAGAACTCGGCCAGCCGCGAAATTCTGCTGGAGCATTGCCTCGCAGGTCGTGCGCTGGACGGCGCGTGTATAGTTCTGGCAACGGGCTGGGCTAGGGCGTGGGTCGATCTGCGTAGAGGCCGCCGCAAGCCCGAAGGAGTCTTCGGATGTCAACGCCCCCATCGGAGTTTCCCGGCTCTTCTGCCAGCTCGCATACTTTTTCCTTCGGCGGCTATGCCAGCGAGGAAGTTGGTTTAGCCGGCGTCACCTTCTGGCCCCGGGCGGGCGCGCGCTTGATCGATTATGTCCTGCATTATTGTGTTACATACGTGGCAGGATTTCTGTTTTCGATTTTTGTAATCGCAGCGTCGGGTGGTCATATGCCGCTATGGGTGCTCGCGAGATTCAGGCATCCGGGCCTCTTTGGATTCATCCCCGGCGTGGCCGGCTTTTTGGTCTATAACGTGGTTTGCGTGAGCATGCACGGAAGCACATTGGGCAAGCGATTGCTCTCCATGGTAGTAGTTCAGGAAAACGGCACGCGCTGCCGGATGGTGCCAGCCATCATTCGAGAACTCGGTTACTTTATTGACTCGCTTTTCTTCGGCTTGATTGGATACCTTGCCATGCAAAAGACTTATCAGGAACAGCGGTACGGAGACCAGTGGGCGCATACAGTGGTGACGAAGCGCGCGGGCGTGATTCCTGAACAGCTGCGGAGCGACGGCCGCTTTGTTCTGGCTTTGATGCTGGCTGTGATGACCGATGCGGCACTGGCCATGATTGGACTGCTGATTTTAATCAGCAATTGAATTCTGAGGCCTGGACCTGCGCGCGTTCGGGCCTCTGCTTTTTGGAGTTCTTCGTCATCGCTCTCCCCGCCCCTTGCGGCGTCCCCACATGGTCTGCGGCAATTGTCCCTGCATCGTTCGTGGTAACATCCGGCGAGGACGCGAGGTCGGGATGAAAATTGGATCTATTCTTATCTGTTCTCTTATCGCCATGGTGCCGTTCGGATTTGCTGCCGAGACGCAAGTGTTTTCTACCACTGCCGGGCCGGTCAAGATCACTCCGCTGTATCACGCCAGCACGCTGATCGAGGCTGGCGGGAAGATCATCTATCTTGATCCGGCCAAGCCTGCGAAATTGGCGGGGCTTCCGAAGGCCGACCTCATTCTGATTACCGACATTCATGGCGACCACATGGACCCGGATTCGATCAAGGAAATCAGCAAGCCGGAGACGGAGATTCTGGCCGCGCCGGCGGTGGTCGCGACTGTTACCAGCGCCAAGTCCATTGCCAATGGAGAAACTAGGAACTGGCAGGGATGGACGATTGACGCTATCGCTGCGTACAACCTGAAGCGCGGCCCAGCTCCGGGAAAATTCTTTCATGACAAGGGGCGCGGGAATGGTTACGTGCTTACCTACGGCGGCAAGCGCTTTTATTTTTCCGGCGACACCGAGGGCGTCCCGGAGATGCGCGGGCTTAAGAGCATTGATGTGGCGTTTGTCTGTATGAACCTGCCTTACACCATGCCGCCCGAAGAGGCTGCTGACGCGGTTAAAGCCTTCCACCCGAAAATTGTCATTCCTTATCACTATCACGGATCGGATCTCGCGGTGTTTCAGAAAGCGCTGGAAGGGTCTGGCATTGAGGTGCGGGTGCTTGACTGGTATCCCAAGTAGAACGTGCCGACAGCTTACTTCCCGATAAGCGATCAATGGGCCCTCGCTCCTTATATAGCCCTCCGCTCCGTGCGGCCGGGCTTCGCCTGGGCCGGACCCCTCGGCTTCGCTCGGGGCGGGCTCTCGAGGCGGCTGTCCCCACACGGTCTTGGTCGGCTCCGTGCGTGGTTCGTGGTAACATCCGGCGAGTGGCTACTGCTAGAAACAATCCCAACCTGAATTACAGTCCTGAGCGGCTGGTGTCTGCCGCGCCCGTGGAAGATGATTCTACGTTTGAGCTGAAGCTGCGGCCGCAGCGGCTCAATGAATTTATCGGGCAGACCAAAGTAAAAGAAAATCTGGCGGTGGCGATTGAGGCGGCGCGGTCGCGCGGCGAAGCCATGGACCATGTGTTGCTGTATGGGCCCCCCGGGCTGGGCAAGACTACGCTAGCGAATATTATCGCCAACGAACTTGGCGTGCACTTTCAGCCTACGGCTGCGCCGTTGCTGCAGATCAAGGGCGACCTGACGGCGATCATCACCAACATGCAGGACAAGCAAGTCCTGTTCATCGATGAGATTCACCGGCTGCAGCCGGTGCTCGAAGAGCTGCTGTATTCGGCGCTCGAAGATTACAAGCTCGACATCATTATTGGGCAAGGGCCTTCGGCGCGCACGCACACGCTCGAAGTGAAGCCATTTACGTTTGTGGGCGCGACCACGCGGGCGGGATTGATTTCGGCGCCGCTGCGGTCGCGGTTTGGGATCGTGCTGCGGCTTGAGTTTTATACTCCAGAGGAGTTGCGCGTGATCGTGGAGCGTTCTGCGGAGATTCTGGGAGTTCAGGTTGACGACGCCGGCGCGATCGAGATTGCCAGCCGGTCGCGAGGGACGCCACGCATTGCGAACCGGCTGCTGCGGCGGGTGCGCGACTATGCGCAGGTGCGTGGAGCGGGCAAAATCGATTTGCCTACGGCTCAGGCGGCGCTGCAGATGCTGGAAGTGGATAAATATGGGTTCGACGAAGTGGACCGGCGTTTGCTGCTCACAATCATTGAGAAATATCAAGGCGGGCCGGTGGGCGTGAATACGCTGGCGGCGGTGCTGGCCGAAGAGCCGGACGCGATTGAAGAGATTTACGAGCCGTTTCTGATGCAGATTGGATTTTTGAATCGCACTCCGCGTGGGCGCGTGGCGACGCAACTGGCGTATGAGCATTTTGGGATCACGCCGAGCCGGCGGCAGAGCTCGTTGTTCTAAATCCACGAACCGGCCTAAAACCCAGCTCTGACACTGTTCGGTAAACCTTAGAACAACGCCTTTCTGTTTTAGGAGGCACGCTCATGGTGTATCTTGCAGAATTCCTCGTCAGAGACGGGGAGCCGTGAGGGCGGTTTGCGCTCGGGTTGTGCTCGAGGTCTCATAGTGAAGAGGTTTCTGAGGTTTCTGCTGGCAGGTGCACTGACTCTGCCGGGAACGGTGGAGTGTGCATGGGGCGCAGCCGCACCGCAGGAGGCGTTAGCGGCCCAGGCGGCGGCCCAGGCACCACAAAACACCGCCGGACAGAATCCTCAGCCCGCTCCGCCGCCATCGACTCCGTCGTCGGAACCCGTCACTCGGAGTCAGCAAGTCTCGGCGGCCGGGCACGCGCTCGCTCCTCCGGCGCTGACCATTCCGCGTTTGACCCGCGCGCCGGCTCTCGAAGACTTCCTGAGTATGAAGCCCGAAGGCGAAATCGCTTTGCAGATGGCGAAGGTGACGGGCTTCGTGCAACGCAATCCGCACGATGGAGAGAAAGTTTCAGAAGAGACCGCGGCCTATCTGGGCTACGACCAGAAGAATCTGTACATCGTGTTCGTGTGTTTCGACGACGCGAAGAAGGTGCGGGCGCGCATGTCGCCGCGAGAGGATATTGCAGACGACGATGAAGTCGCAGTTATGTTCGACACGTTTCATGACCGGCGCCGCGCCTATGAATTTCAGACGACGCCACTAGGGGTGCAATGGGATGCGATTTATACCGAAGCGTCGCGGGACGAGACCGGCGGGAACTTTGACACCTCGTGGGACACAGTATGGGATTCGCGGGGCAAGATAACCAGCCGCGGCTTTGTGGTGTGGATCGCGATTCCGTTCAAGAGTTTGCGGTTCCCGGCGACGAAACAGCAGGAGTGGGGAATCATTCTGTATCGCGGAATTGTTCGCAAGAATGAGGATTCGTTCTGGCCGGAGATTTCATCCAGATTGCAAGGACGGCTGGGGCAGGCGGCGACGCTGTATGGGCTCGAAGGAATTTCCCCTGGGCGCGAGATCGAGTTGATTCCTTATGGAATCATGCGCGGCTTCCGGTCGCTGGACACAGTCGATCCCTACAATCCGTTCTTTCAGAGTGCGACGGCGCAGGGGCAGGCCGGCATGGACGCGAAGTTCGTGATCCATGACCACTTTGTGCTGGATTTGACGGCGAATCCTGATTTCAGCCAGGTGGAATCGGAGGATCCGCAGATCACGGTGAATCAGCGTTTCGAAGTGTATTTTCCGGAGAAGCGGCCGTTCTTCCTGGAGAACGAGGACTACTTCCGCACGCCGTTCGATTTGTTTTTCACGCGCAATATTCAGGACCCCTCGGCGGGAATCCGGCTGACTGGGAAAGAAGGGCCGTATTCGGTGGGGCTGATGACGAGCGATGACCGCGGGCCGGGGCTAGCCGTGCCAAGCTATTGCCCGGCTACCTCCCCGATCTGTTCAGACAGTCTCTACGGCGACCGGTCGTACTTCACAATTGCGCGGGTGAGCCGCGACATTTTCAAGCAGTCGAGTGTGGGAGCGGTTTACACCGATTGGGAGTGTCCGACGACCGGCGAGTTTAACCGGGTCGGCGGGCTGGACACGCGCTTGAAGTTCAACGCCAACTGGACTCTTGACGGTCAGGGGGTGGTAAGTTCGAGCAATTTGCAGGGGCTGAATGCGTACTTTTACGGCAACCCGGAAACCACCTGCGAATACAACCTGTTCCCATTCAGCTCCGGCAATGCCGGAAACGGCAACTATTATGCTGGACCGGCGGACAAGCTGGATCTAAAGCGCGAGGGACTGCACTTTTCCTATGAGGGAATTTATGACGACATCAGTCCGGGGTTCGTAACTGTGCCCGGATTCGTAAACCGCGTGGACATCCGCGATCTTTACCAAGTGATTGACTATCGCTTCCGTCCGAAGCAGGGTTGGATCGTGGACTGGGGACCGTCGCTGAACCAGCGCTATGTATTCGATCATGAAGGCAATCGGCTCGACACGTATTACGATCCTTATCTGGCGATTCAAGGGCGGGGACAGACCGTACTCTATCTGCTTCCTTACGAGGAATTGCGGGAGCGGTTGCGGCCGCAGGATTTTCTCTTTCTTGGTTTGTTGGTGAACCACAACCAGGATTACCACGAACACCGCAGCGGTGCTTCGTTCCAGACCCAATACTTTCCGAAGGTGACAGTTGGCGCGAACTACTACTGGGGAGACGGAGCAAACTTTGTGCCGGCAGCGACCGCGCTGCCCGTGCCTCTGCAGAACGCGCTGCCCCAATCTCTTCTTTCGCGGTTGGACACGGGCTCGGCGACGTTGACCTTCCGTCCCATCAAGCCGTTGAAGATTGAAAACACTTACCTGTTCGAGCGTTTGCGGGCGACGGAGAACGAGTATCTTTTTGCGCTTTCAGAGGTTGCTCAATCCACGACGCCAGGCATGCCCATCGGGAAAGGCATTTTCGACAACCACATTGTGCGCAGCAAGTGGAACTGGCAATTTACGCCACAACTTTCGCTGCGAGTGATTCTGCAGTACAACTCAGTTCTGGCAAATACGCCGGGCAGCCAGTTCTACCTGCCGAACCCGCCGGGCCAACCCATGCCGTTCTACTTGTATACCTACCTCCCCACGCAGAAGGAATTCAATGCCGACGTTTTGGTCACTTACCTGGTGCATCCTGGGACGGCGATTTATGTCGGCTACAACAGCGACCTGCAGAACCTGGACCATGGCCTGATGCAAGATCCGGCAGGTCTGGCAGGGCTGTCCACGGCGAAGGGCTATATCAACGACAGTCGGCAATTCTTTGTTAAGGTTTCGTACCAGTTCCGCTTCTGAAATCAGGTCCTAACTGTTAGCTCCTGGCTTCTACCTAAGAGCCCTGACTTGTGCCGGCCGAAGGCCGAAGCCGGAAAGCCGTGATCCGGATTGCTGAATCCTGGCGCATTCCGGTAGAATCTAAGGATTCTGTCGAGGTCTGACCTATATGAAACCTGCTATTCATCCCGCTTATAACGAAGTGCGTGTGCATTGCGCGTGCGGCAATGCGTTTGTTACCCGATCTACCCACAAAGGTGATATCAGCGTAGAAATCTGCTCGGCTTGCCATCCCTTCTTTACCGGCAAACAGAAGTTGATGGATACTGCAGGACGAGTGGAGCGCTTCCGCCGCAAGTATGCCAAGAACGCGCCGGCTAAGCCGGCCGAGACGGCGGCGAAGAACTAAGTCTTTGCCAACATTAACGCGGATACCCCTAAAAATTCAGCCCTCGCCCAGCGGCGAGGGTTTTGTTTTGCAGGGGCAAGTAGAATAGACCCGTGCGCAAGTCCTGGGACAACTCGGGTGGGGCGGGCGCGGTTGTCCGCCAGGTAGAGGGCCTGAAGCCGGTCCCCGCCAGCGTGACGATCGGCGATATCAAAGTCGCGCCTGCCACTGTGCTGGCGCCGATGGCCGGCGTTACCGACACGGTCTTCCGGCGGTTCATCCGCAACCTGGATGGCTGTGGGCTGATCATGACTGAGTTCACCTCGGCCGATGGCGTGCTCCGCAAGAAGGACGAGAAGGCCAAGCGCTACCTCCATTTTTATGAAGACGAACATCCGATTTCGGCGCAGCTTTTTGGCAGCGATCCGCGTGTGATGGCGGAGGCGGCGCGCATGGTGGAGGGGCTGGGCTTCGACATCGTGGACTTAAACCTGGGCTGTCCGGCAAAGAAAGTCGTGAAGTGCAACGGAGGCTCGGGGTTGCTGCGCGATCTGCCAGCGATTGGGCGCATCTTTGAGGCGGTGAGAGCGGCCGTGAAGGTTCCGTTCACCGTGAAGTTTCGCGCGGGATGGAGTGATGACGAAATCGTTTGCGTGGAACTGGCTCGCATGGCGGAATCGTGTGGACTGGCGGCGGTCGCGTTACATGCGCGCACGCGGGAGCAGGGGTACAGCGGAAATGCTCGCTGGGAGTGGATTGCGGCGATCAAAGACGCGGTGAAGATTCCGGTGATTGGCAACGGCGACATCCGCACGCCCGAGGACGCTTGTGCCATGGTCACGCAGACTGGCTGCGATGCGGTCATGATCGGGCGCACGGCGCCGTCGAACCCGTGGATCTTCCGGCAGATTCAGCAGTATTGCGCCGGGATGGAAGCAGCCTTCTCATCTCCTAAGCTTTACGACGAGCCTAGCCAGGCCGACCGTTACCAGATGATCCGCACCTATTTTCAGATGCTGATTGAAGAGGAACTGCCGGACGCCGTTGGCAAGATGAAGCAGTTTGCCTCCTGGTTCACGCATGGCGTGCCGGGCGGAGCGGGGCTGCGCAAGGCGATCTACGAATCGAAGAGCGCGGTGGAGATTCTGGAGCGGGTGGAGGAATTCTTCGAAGCTAGATTATGTGGCGCGGGTGCCCCTTCGACGAGCTCAGGGCAGGTTCTCGCCCGTGAAGGGTAAGCGCGGACCACACCACGACGTATGAGGACTCAGGGCACCACGGCGACGGCAACCCGCACTCCTGGGTAGCGCGGATTAAACAGAAAATACCCGCCCCCAACGAAATCGATATAGCAGTGGTCGGTGTATGCCCATCGAGCAGGCCAGGGCTGTCCGATTTCGAACCGGTAGCCGCCATACGCGAAGTGCGGATGGCCTGCCACCATAGTCACGTGGCCGACGGCAAAGTAGTGCTCGCGTCCAAAGTGGGCGCGAAAATGTTCATCAGAGATTCGCCGTAACTCGGCGTGTCTCTCTTCATGAGCGACATGCTCTTCATGGACCACGTGCCGCTCTTCGGCGCGCTGCTCCTCGTGAACCTCATGCCTCTGTTCCTGGTGTGCATCGTGCCGTTCTTCCTTGCCCACTTCTCTTTGTTCCCGATCCCGGTGCTCGTCCTGAGCAGCGGCGGAAATAGCACCTGCAAGCAAAAATGAGGCGGAAATAGCGACGATAGTTGCGAATCGCTTCATGGTCCCTCACAGAGAAATTGATTTCGACACCGGACGCAGTCGAAGGCGCGTGCCGCAGTTCAAGTTAGCAGGATAAATTTCAAAAGAAAGTTACCGAAGAACAAGGAGTAGCTATATCCTTCGCGCGGCCATCTTGCCGACCTTGTCTTTTTCTACGTAGGCCCATGGAGTGACGGGATCGTGCGTGAAGACCGTCAGCCATTTCTCCGGAATCGCCTTCGCATAGTACTGCTTTTTGCTTTCGATGGTCTGCAGCGGGTAGAGGTCGAAGGACATGCCCCAGGTTAGGTCGATGTGCGCCGTGGTGGGGATGAGGTCGGAAATGTAGCAAGCGGTGCGGCCTCGGCTTTCGATGATCACGGCCTGCATGTGGGCGGTGTGACCAGGGAAAGTTTTTACCGAGATGCCGGGGATGATTTCTTCTCGCCCTTTGAGCAGCGTCATCTGCCCGCTTTCGACGAGTGGGTCGTAATTTTCGGGGATGTAGCTGATGGCGTCGCGCTCGCTGGGACGACGGGCGTATTGCCATTCACCTTCCGGAGCGTAGTATTTTGCCCGCGGAAAGGTCGGGACGATCTTGCCTTCTTTGCCACGGACGGTGTTCCAACCGCAGTGGTCGAAATGAAGATGGGTGTTGATCACGATGTCGATGTCTGCGGGCGCGATTCCGGTAGCGCTGAGATTTGCGAGCAGCTTTGCGGGCTGGCCGTAGAATTTGATCATGCGCTCCGACAGCTTGTTCCCCATGCCGGTTTCTACCAGCACAGTTTGCTTGCCGGTGCGGATGAGCAGTGAGTTGAGGCCGGCCTGAACGTAATTCCTTTCGTCAGCGGTCACTTTGCGCGACCACATAACTTTCGGGACGACCCCGAAGAATGCGCCACCGTCGAGTGGGTAAGTGCCGTCGGAGAAGATGCTGAGTTCGAAGTCGCCGAGAGTGAGGCTAGGCATTGAGTTAGTTTGCCACAGATCTAACTGACACTTCTTCGGCGAAACTGCGGTACTCTCATCCCTATGGAGCGCCCGTCCAGCGTCACCGTGATCGCAGCTCTGTTTTTTCTGGTCGCTGGGTATCTCGCTGGGATGGGCATTATCGAGTTGGTAGCCCCTGGAACACTTTCAACGACATTGGGAACTGGCATGACGTACGGGCGAGAGTTGACCGGACCGCAGACGGCCGTCTCCGTCGGCGCCGGTTGGGCATTGGTGGGCTGGGGCCTTTATCGCCTACGCAATTGGGCGCGCTGGTGCGCGATTCTCTTGATGGTCATCGGAATCGCAGGATCGGTGCCGGCGGTTTCTGCGGCCGCGAGAGCTCTGACCTGGCGCTTCTTTTTCTACGGCGTCCAGATTATGGCGCGGGTTGTGGTCGCGTGGTACCTGGCCGCATCGCCCGAGCTGATCGAGGCTTTCGTGCGAAAGTAAAGCGTTACCGTCTGGCTTTCGTGGCTTCTTTTTCTCCCACGCGCTTGCTGACTTCGAATTTCATCTTGCCGGCTTTCTTGTCGGCATCGATTATGACGTGGTCGCCGTGCAGAATTTCTCCGTCCAGAATCTTGAGAGCCAGCGGATCCTGCACCAGCTTCTGGATGGCGCGCTTCAGCGGACGGGCGCCGAAGTTTGCGTCGTAGCCTTGGGTGAAGAGCATGTCCTTGGCAGCGTCGCTGAGTTCGATCGAAATCTTGCGATCGGCCAGCAGGCGGCGCACGTCTTCGAGTCGCAGCTCGATAATCTTGACCAACTGTTCCTTGCCGAGCGGCGCGAAGACGATAATGTCGTCGACGCGATTCAGAAACTCGGGACGGAAGTGGCCATGCAACGCATTCATCACTTGTTCGCTCGCTTTTTCGAAGTCTTCCGGCGTGCGCAGGTTTTCGGCTTGCAGGTAGCTGGATCCGATGTTCGAGGTCATGATCAGAATCGTGTTCTTGAAGTCCACGACGCGGCCTTTGCCGTCAGTGAGGCGGCCGTCGTCCATCACCTGCAGTAGAACATTGAAGACATCCGGGTGCGCCTTCTCGATCTCATCGAAGAGCACCACCGCGTATGGGCGGCGGCGCACTTGTTCGGTGAGCTGGCCTCCTTCTTCATAGCCGACGTAGCCCGGAGGCGCGCCGATCAAGCGGGCGACCGAATGCTTCTCCATGTATTCGGACATGTCGATGCGCAGCAGGGCGCGCTCGTCGTCGAAAAGAAATTCAGCGAGAGCGCGGGCGAGTTCCGTTTTGCCGACGCCGGTTGGACCGAGGAAAATAAATGAGCCGATGGGACGCTTGGGGTCGCTGAGTCCGGCGCGGGACCGGCGAATGGCGTTGGAGACGCGCTCGAGAGCCTGGTCCTGGCCGATGACGCGGTGGCGCAGGCGGTCCTCCATGGTGACCAGCTTTTTCACCTCGCCCTCGAGCATTTTCGAGACAGGGATGCCGGTCCACTTGGAGACGATGCGGGCGATGTCTTCTTCGTCCACTTCTTCTTTCAGCATGCGTGGAGCGCCCGCGGCTTTGTTGTCGATTTTGGCCGACAGTTGCTTTAACTCTTCCTCGGCTTGCCGCAGCAATCCGTAACGGATTTCGGCGACGCGCTGCAGGTTGCCTTTGCGCTCTTCACCCTGTTCTTCGATCTTGAGCTTCTCGATTTTCTCTTTCAGCTCGCGAGAGCGGGCGATCAGATCCTTTTCCTTTTTCCAATTTGCCTTGAGGGCCGTAGATTTCTCGCGGATGCCTGCTAGTTCCTTTTCGATGACGGATAGACGCTCGCGGGAGTTGGCATCGTCCTCTTTTTTCAGCGCCTGCTTCTCGATTTCGAGCTGCGTAGCGCGGCGCTCGAGTTGATCGATATCGGTAGGAAGCGAATCGATCTGGATGCGAATTGAGGCAGCGGCTTCGTCGACCAGGTCGATGGCCTTGTCAGGCAGAAATCGGTCGGAGATATAGCGATGCGAAAGCGTAGCGGCGGCGACGATTGCCGAGTCTTTGATGCGAACTCCGTGATGCACCTCGTATTTCTCTTTCAGACCGCGAAGAATGGCGATGGTGTCCTCGACATTGGGCTCGCCGACAAAAACAATTTGGAAGCGGCGCTCGAGGGCAGCGTCTTTTTCTATGTATTTGCGGTATTCGTTGAGCGTGGTGGCGCCGATGGCTCGCAGCTCGCCTCGCGCCAGTGCGGGCTTCAGCATGTTGGAGGCATCGATGGCGCCTTCAGCGGCTCCCGCGCCGACCAGCGTGTGCAGTTCGTCGATGAATAGAATGACCTGGCCCTGGGAGTCTTCGATCTCTTTCAAGACAGCCTTGAGGCGGTCTTCGAATTCCCCGCGATACTTGGCTCCGGCCAGCATCGCTCCCAGGTCGAGCGCTACTACGCGCTTGTTCTTGAGAACTTCGGGCACATCACCCGAGATGATGCGCTGGGCGAGGCCTTCGACGATGGCCGTCTTGCCTACGCCGGGTTCGCCGATTAACACAGGATTATTTTTCGTGCGGCGGGAGAGAACCTGGACCACGCGGCGGATTTCTTCGTCGCGGCCAATCACAGGGTCGAGCTTGCCGCGGCGGGCTTGCTCCGTCAGATCACGGGCGTAGCGTTCGAGAGCCTGATATTTGGCTTCTGGATTCTGGTCAGTGACTTTCTGCGAACCGCGGACGGCAGTTAGCGCTTTCAGAATTGCATCGTGCGTGGCGCCGTGGCGGGCCAGAATCTGCTGGGCTGCGTCCTGCTTGAGATGCGTGATGGCGAGCAGCAGGTGTTCGGTGGAAACGTACTCGTCCTTGAAGTTGGAAGCCTCTTTGAAGGCCTGCTCGAGCAGCTTGTTGGTGGCGTTCGAGAGCGTCGCCTGGGTTCCTTCTCCGGAGACCTTGGGGAGTTTCTCGATCTCGCGATAGAGGTCGCTGAGAACTGCCTGCGGGCCGATGCCAATTTTTTCGAGCACGGGCGCGACGATGCCTTCTTTGTCTTCGAGCAGAGCCACGAGCAGGTGAATGGGCAGGAGCTCGGGATTGCCATTTTCGGAGGCGAGATTATTGGCGCGCTGGATGGCTTCCTGTGCTTTTACGGTGAATTTGTCCCAACGGATTGCCATGGGGAACTCCTGATTTTAATTTCGTATTTCCAATTACGACAGCCGGCGGGATCCCTCGGCTTTGCTCAGGGCAGGCTGCCGGCGCTACAACAAGACGGCGCTACAACAAAACGGGAGGCAGTCAGTTTCGGCTACCTCCCGTAGATTGTAAACCGCCTGGCTTAGCCCCGGCTGTCCCTACATAAGCATTTTCAGCTTACGCGGCTTTGCTGGGGGCTTTGCCTTCGATGGTCTTCTCGGTCTCTGCTTTGGCTCCGCCCACGTTGACCTTGATCTGCTTCGGCTTGGCTTCCGCCTTTTTGGGCAGACTGACCTTCAACACGCCCTTGTCGTAAGTTGCCGAGACTTTCTCGGAATCCACGGTGGGGGGCAGAGTGAAGGTGCGGGTGAAGCTGCCGTACTCGCGCTCCACACGTCGGTAGTTCTCTTCCTTCTCTTCTTTCTCGATCTTGCGCTCGCCGTGCACGGTGAGAGTGTCGTTCTCGAGGTTGACGTTAATGTCCTTCTCGTCGATGCCCGGAACTTCGATCTTCAACGTGACGTTGTGCTCGTCTTCGTAAACGTCGACGGCGGGGGCAAAGCTTGATGTAGTGAGGGACTCATCCCGCCCACCTTCGCGATAGGACTCTCGGAAGGCGCGGTTGATGCGATCTTGCAGGGTTGAAAGCTCACGGAAAGGCTCCCAACGGGTAAGTACTGTCATGGTCAAAATCTCCTTCTGTGGTGGTTTCTTAGGAATTCGGCAGTGCCGGTTCAACACGTTTGATGCTTGCTTTAGCAAATAAGAAGCATAAAATATGAGTGTATTATTATCAATATATGTAAATAACATTTTTTTCAGTTACTTACAATTGATATCACGCACTTCAGATAGGCGGTCTCCGGAACATTCAGCAGGATGGGATGATCTTTAGCTTGTCCGCGGACCTCAACCACGCGCAGGGTCCGGTGGGCATCGCGGGCGGCGCCGGCCAGCATCTCCAGGAAGTCGGCTTGGCTGACGTGGTAGGAGCAGGAGCAGGTCACCAGGATGCCGCCGGGGCGCAACATCTTCAGAGCGCGGAGGTTGAGTTCTTTATAGCCGCGGAGGGCGGCATCGAGGTCGCGCTTACTCTTGGCAAACGCTGGTGGGTCGAGGACGATCGTATCGTAACGCTGGCCGGCGGCGGAGTAGTCCTTGAGCAGATCGAAGGCGTTGGCTTCGATCCATTCGATTTCCGGCTGGTTCTGGCCGCTCCGGTTGAGGGCGGCATTCTGATCGGCAACTTCGAGCGCAGCTCTGGAACTATCGATGCCGGTGACGTGCGAGCAGCGCGGGACCAGATGAAGAGCGAAGCCTCCTTGATAGCAGAAGACATCGAGGGCTTCTCCGTGGGCGTACTGGGCAACGGCGGCGTAGTTCTCGCGCTGGTCGAGGAAGGCTCCCGTCTTCTGGCCCTCTAGGGCGTCGAAGTGGAACTGCACGCCGTTCATGGCGAAGATGGTTGAGGCTTTTTCGCCCTGCACCAGACCAGAGGCGCGGGGCGGCAGATCCTCGAGCTGGCGGACGCGCGGATCGACGCGCTCGACGATGGACGCCGGATGCAGTCTGTCAGTGAGCTCTGAAGTCAGCGCCTGGCGCACGATATCGGCGTCCATAGCTTGAGTCAGGATTTGCATCGAGAGAATGTCATGGTAGCGATCAACTATGAGGCCGGGGAGGAAATCGGCTTCGCTGAAGATGACGCGGTAGGCATTGGTATCGTGGACGAGGGGCTCACGATAGGTGACGGCCTCAGCAATGCGCTGGCTAAGCAATGCCGGAAAGTCGGCAACGGGGTCGCGTGAAATGAGGCGGATGGCGATTTGCGAAGAGCTGGAATAGAGCGCGGCGCCGAGGGGCTGGCCGCGATGATCTAGTACTTTGACGAGCGAGCCCGGGGGAACGTCTTCAGCCGATATGATATCGGAGCGATAGACCCAGACGTGGCCGTCTTTCAGGCGCGACGCCCCGCGGGGGGAAACCTTTACGATGGGCATACTCGGATCGCTGGTCTTCTTGGGCATGCAGCAATCTTAAACGCTGGAGCCTAGCTGGCAGCTTGTTCGGTGGGAATGGTGGCGGGCTTGTCGGTCTTGCCGGAAGTGCGGGTACGCATTTCGTACTGTGCTGCCTCGAGATCAACGTGAAGCGAATCAAGAGCCGTCATGGGCATTTCCGTGCCCCAAGTTTCCATTTCGTGCTCCGTCCAGCTTCCGTTCAGGCGGATGGCGCCGGTAATGTCTTCCGGAAAGGCGTGACGAAAGTCCCCTTCGCGGATGAGGATGTCGCCAATGAGCCGGCCGGTATGCATGTCGAAGACGCGACGGGTTGCCTGGCCCGAGGCATTGTTGAAGCACACGAAAACCTCGCCGGCGTCGCCGAATTCCTGACGGTAATACCAGGCCTGAGGAGCGTCGATCTTGGGATGGTGGCGCCGGGAACGTTTGTGTTCGGGCTCAAGCGCCAACATTTCGTTCGCGGGATTGAAGTAGAGGATGCGCTGGCAGGAATCGCAAACCACGGTTTGCTGGCCGGTGCGGACATCGTTATAGGTCTGCGGCCGCAGCATGACCTGGCAGGCCATACATTTGTGATCAAGCACTTCGGAGATGCCGCTGCCGCGAAACTTGGAAACGCGCTCGTAGTGCCGCAGCAGATCTTCGTTGACGCCGGCCCGCATCTGATCCCGCTTGGCGCGCCACTCGGCGAGTTGCTTCTCGTCTTCGGCAGTGCGCTGGCGAGCTTCAACTTTCTCTTTCTCGATCTCGGCGGCTTCTGCCTTCAGTTCTGCCTGGGCGGCTTTAACTTCTTTGTCGCGCGCGTCCGCATTCACCATCAGCTCGAGGATTTTGTCCTCGGTCGCTGCGATTTCTTTCTCCGCAAACTGGATCTCGTGCAACAGCGCCTTGTATTGTTCGTTGGTTTTTACATCGAGAGACTGGTCGCGGTACTTGGAGATCTTGCTGCGAAGGTCTGTGATTGCAGTGTCGTATTTGCGGCGGGCGGCTTCATCGGCTTTGACGGCACCCTGAGCTTTTTCCAGCTGGGCTTTGGTGTCCGCCAGCTTATGCTCGATGGCAGCGACGCGTTTGGGGAGTTCGGCGATTTCATCCTGCAGGCGGCGGATTGCCTTGTCCGCTTCCTGCAGGCGCAACAGGTTTTCTATTTCTAGAAGCATCCAGAGGTGGCCCAGCCTCAATTCTAACACGCGGAAACGCCGCTTTCTCCCTGATCCGAGGCCTCGGTCCCGAGCTTGAGCCGCCGCACGAGTGGCCCTCGCCGGTGTAAACTCTTTCGTTCGCGCCTTGCGCTCCCGTTCCCACTTTTTATTCCCGGGGTTTCATCGTGAAGAAGCAGATTTCATTCGCCGCTCTTGCTCCTATCCTGCTCACCGGCCTGTTGACGTCTCTTTGGGCGCAATCGTCTTCTTCCGAGAAGCCGCTTACCATTGAGGCATTGTTTGCGCCGGGAGGGCTCACCGGACGTGGTCCCGAAAACATGGAGTGGAGTCCCGACGGGACGAAGTTCTCCTACGTGCAGCACGACGATGAAGGGGAACACGGCGGGCTGTGGTATATGGACGCGGTCACAGGTGAGAAGAAAATCTTGGTCAGTGCGGCCAAACTGACGTCACTGGCCCCCGACGCAAACAAAGTGAAGGATGAGCGCGAACGCGAGCGCCTGACGCGCTATCACGTCGCGGCCTACCTGTGGGCTCCGGATTCGAAGCACTTGATTTTCGATTCTCAGGGGCAGCTCTGGCTTTTTAATCTGGCTACCGGCACCGCCGTGCAGTTTACCTCGGCACCGGACCCCGGCATCGACCCCAAGTTCTCCCCCGATGGCAGCCATGTTTCTTATGTTCGCAAGCACAACCTTTATGTCCGTCCGGCGAGCGGCGGGGACGAGAAACAGCTCACCAAGGATGCCGCGGAGAACTTGTTCAATGGCGACATCGACTGGGTTTACACCGAAGAACTGGCCGTGCGCAGCAATTATTTCTGGTCGCCTGGCAGCCGGCAGATCGTCTTTCTGCACATGGATGAAACCAGGGTGCCAAGCTATCCTCTCGTCAACTTGAGCCCGATGCATCCGACCGTGGACAACGAAAAATATCCCGAGGTGGGAGATCCAAATCCGGTCGTGAAGCTGGGCGTCGTGGATGCAGACCGGGATAAGGTTCGCTGGATTTCTTTGACAAACGATGAGGAATCTTACATCCCGCGCTTTGGCTGGGTTCGCGACGGCGTGATCTGGGCGGAAGTGCTTAACCGCACTCAGGACAAGATGGACCTGTATTTCGTGGATGCGAAGTCAGGGAGGTCGCGGATCGTTCTGACAGAATCGACTCCCGGTGCGTGGATCGATTTCGACCATGCCGAGGTTCGTTTCCTGAATTCCAGCGGCGGGTTCCTGTGGCCGAGCTGGCGCGACGGGAACATGCACCTCTACCTTTACAGCTTTGACAAACAGAATCCGCTCGCCGCCGCCGCAAAGCTGGAGCGGCAACTCACGCAAGGCGACTACGAAGTGTTGAGAATCGAGGGAGCGGACGAATCTGCCGGCACTGTATTTTTCTCAGCGAACAAAGGCGATCCGAGGCAACGGCATATTTTCTCGGTCAAGCTGGATGGAACCGGCTTGCAGCAGCTCACGCACGATGAGGGAGTTTACTCGGGCCAGTTTTCCGACGATGGCAAGCACTACGAGCAGACCTTCTCAGGTCCTTTGACAGCACCGCGGATGTCGTTGTGCTCAGTGGGCGGCGCATGTGCTTCGCTGTGGCAGGCGCGCGATGAGTTTACGGAGTATGGGCTGCGCTCGCCGAAGTTCCTGGAGTTCAAAGCGGACGACGGCACGACACTTTACGGACGTTTGCTGCTGCCTCCGGAAACTCCGGCCAGCGGCAAGGTTCCGTTGATTGTGCATATTTACGGCGGCCCGGGGGCACAGATAGTTCTGAAACAACCAGAGGATCCGTTCGACGAGATCCTGGCGCGCAAGGGCTTCGCAATTTTCTCGGTCGACAATCGCGGAACTCCGGGCCGCGACCGGAAGTTCCAGACCGCGATTCGTCACGAGTTCGGGGTGATTGAACTGAAAGATCAGCTCACAGCGCTCGATCAGCTTCTCGCCGAGTACCCGCAGCTTGATAAGGATCGCGTTGCGATATGGGGATGGTCGAACGGTGGTTCGATGACGCTCTATGCCATGACGCACTCCCACCGGTTCCGCGCGGGAGTTTCGGTAGCGCCTGTTACCGATTGGGTCAACTACGACTCGATTTACACCGAGCGCTATATGGGCTTGCTGAAGAACGAGGCGAAGAGTTATGCCGAATCCGATATGACCAAGGCCGCCGCCAATCTGCACGGAGCGCTGATGCTGGCACACGGCACGGGCGATGACAATGTGCACTTCCAGAACAGCATTCAGATGATTGACGCTCTAATCGCGGCGGGTAAACAATTCCGCCTCATGATCTATCCCAACAAGACCCATGGCATCTCGGGCAGTGATGCCCGCGAGCACCTGTTTCACATGATTGAAGATCACTTCGAGCGGGAGCTGAAATAGCCGGAGTTAAAATAACTGGAGTTAAATAACCAAGACCTACTTGTACTTGTCGGGCTTGCGGGACGAACTGACTCGATTCGTGCTTTCTTTTGTCGAGCTCTCTTTGCTGGAACTCTCCTTCGAGGAACTGTCAGAAGATGAGCCTTTGGTGGAGTTCTCCTTCGGTGAGCTTTCCCTCGACGAACCCTCCGACTTGGACTTTTCTTCTTTCTTCGAGTCCTTTCCACCGCCGTCGGAGTTGGGCGCGTGGGACTTGTTCGCGTAATCGGTGACGTACCAGCCCGAACCCTTGAACTGCACGGCGGGCGCAGAAATCATCTGCTCGACCCGGCCGCCGCATTCGGGACACTTTTTGACCATCTTGTCGGAGAATTTCTGGATTTTCTCGAAGCGGTGACCGCACTTCTCGCATTCATATTCGTAAAGAGGCATGGTTTCTGGGATGTTTGTGAAGAAAAATCACTTTCACCTTGATTCTAGGGGCCGGGTTCGATTGCGTCAATTCTGCCTGGTATAGCCATAGGTACGGGAAAATCCAGACACTCCGGCTTTTAATGCTCCCGGCACCAGAGTCGTCTCTTTCATCGGGCTGTTTTTCTGTCTAACATTTCGAGGAGGAAACAGGGGGCGATCCCATGAAGGTCCTGGTGGTTGAATCAGAAGATGCGGCCTTAAAAGCTACCGGCGTTATGCTCAACAAGCTCGGTTATGAAGTCGGACTGGCGCCGAACTGCAGTGAAGCGCTCCGTATTTACTCGGACAAAGGACCTCATGACGTTGTTCTCATCGCGTTGAAATTCCTGCGCAGTTCTAATGCCGGTGGCGCCAAACTGATTGAAGCCCTGCGTCAGAAGGATCCTAAACAGAAGTTTGCCTTTATTACGGCATCGCCGGTTCTGAAAAAGCCGTTCTCTCTCCAGGAATTGGACGATTTCATGGGCGCGTTTCGGCGGCCAGCGAGAAGCCGCTTTGGATGAAGTAAAAGGCTCAGGGGATTTCAGATGCTTACGCTAAAGTCTACTTCCGGAATTCTTCCGCGATGCTCTTGGGAGCGGTATTACTCCACGCCGCGGAGACTGCTTTGTGCAACGTTCTCTTGCTGACTTTCTTGAGGTGCACACTGGTGGCGCCATTGCGCCCCCACGCTCCCTTTGCAGGGACGAACGCGCCGGGATAGTCCTTCGAGAAATAGTGCTGCTGCTCCGGCGTGAGCTTTACCATGCCCCAGCCTTTGGCCGGATAGCCGAGGGTGGCGAAGATCTTTCCTCCAACGCGGAAGTCCGGGTGGTCCATGTGAGCGTGTTCTGCGGTTTCGGGAAGAGCCAGTGCGAGGCGGCGAAAATCGTTGGCGGTCACGCAGAAGTCTCCACGGATGGAACGTGCGTAAGATAGCACAACGGCTCGCGAGGCTACGAAGTTACGGCTGCCGCGGTGGTAGACTCCGGCCATGAAGGATGCTGGCCGCAAGCTTCAAGAGTCCGAGACTGAGGAGCCTGAATCCGCTCAGTCGCAGGCCTCTAAGTCTGCGCTCGCGCCAGGGCCAGCTCTCTATCTTGTTGCGACGCCGATCGGCAACCTGGAAGACATCACACTGCGCGCCCTGCACGTGCTCAAGGAAGTGGACCAGATCGCCTGCGAAGACACTCGCCATACCCAGAAGCTGCTCAACCACTACGGCATCACGACGCGCACCATCAGCTACCACGAGCACAACGAGATGACGCGCGCGGCGGAGCTGGTGAAGGAAATGCAGGAGGGCGCGAGCGTCGCACTGGTGACCGACGCGGGCATGCCCGGGATTTCCGACCCAGGATACCGGCTCATTTCGCTGGCTATTCGTCATCATGTGCCGGTGGTGCCGATTCCGGGAGCGTCGGCATTTCTGGCAGCACTGGTGGCGAGCGGACTGCAGACGGACTCATTTCGCTTCAGTGGTTTTCTTCCGGCCAAGCGCGGAGAGCGGCGGGCGGCGCTGGAGGCGGTCCGGACTTCACCGCGCACCCAGGTTTTCTACGAAGCCCCGCACCGGATCGTTGAGACGCTCGCTGACGTCGTCGAAGTTCTGGGCGACGCGCGGCATGTCGTGATCGCGCGCGAAGTAACCAAGCTGCACGAAGAGTTCTTGCGCGGGCGGGCGGGCGAGATTCTCGCAGCGTTGCAGGCACGTGGCGCAGTGAAGGGCGAGATCACATTGCTGATTGGGAAGGCTGAGGAAGAAGAAGAGGCCCGTGTGGGGACGGGCGCTCTCGCTCGTCCAGGAGTTAAGCAGAGGATTGCGCAGATCATGGTAGAAGAGCAGGTCGACGAGAAAGCCGCGCTCAAGAAGGTCGCGAAGGAGCGTGGGATTTCAAAGAGCGAGGCTTATCGGGAGTTGCAGAGAGGCAGGTGAACGCGTTGCCTACCTTCCCGCCAGCTCCCGCTTCACTGCCTCGCTGACCATCTTCCCATCCACGCGCATTCCTGCGCCGGAAAAACGAGCCATGACGTTCTTCATCACAGTGCCCATTTCTTTCATGGTGGGAGAGCCCATTTCGGCGATCACAGCTTTCACTCCGGCAACCACGTCAGCTTCACCTGTCGCTTTGGGCAAGTAGGTCTCGATCAGCACGATCTCGGAGGCTTCTTTGTCGGCCATCTCCTGGCGTCCACCTTTGGTAAACTGCTCGACGGACTCTTTGCGCTGCTTGATCAGCGTGGTTAGAACAGCCTGAGACTCTTTCTCATCGAGCGGCGCCATTTTCTCGATTTCGCGGTTCTTAAGCGCGCTCTTCACCATGCGCAGGGTGGAGAGCCGGTGCTCCTCGCGTGCTTTCATCGCAGCGGTAATGTCTTTCTGTATCTGTTCGACTAGGCTCATATTGCGCCAATTATATCGGAGGAACTAGAAGCTGACGCTTTGTGATCTTCGATCAGGTCTGTCACCAAACGATCCAGACGCGCATCTTATGCTCAGGAGGAATCAGCCATGAGCAGACTCGCAATTTGGGCACAACTGGAAGCGAAACCCGGGAAAGAAAAAGAGGTAGAAGATTTTCTGAAGTCGGCGCAGCCGCTGGCCGAACGCGAAGCAGCGACCCTCAGCTGGTACGCCATAAAAATGGGACCCGGGAAATACGGTATCTTCGATACTTTTGCCGATGAAAACGGCCGCAACGCCCACCTCAACGGCGAAATTGCCAAGGCGCTCTTCGCCAAAGCCAAGGATCTTTTTTCCAAACCTCCGGATGTTGCCAAGCCGGAAGTTCTCGCCGTGAAGTCCACCCACGCCTGACACCATCCGCCAGTGCCGTTTTCAGATAGGCACTGGCGTCAGTATTTCAGAACACGCCAGCGTTTCCGATAGACTACTGGAGGATCATATTTTTCGGATCTTCAGGACCCAATCGAAATGCTACGCAAGAACCGTCTTTTTACTCCCGGGCCGACTCCGCTGCTGCCGGCGGCGCAAATGGCGATGGCGTCCTTTACAGCACATCACCGCACTGCAGACTTTCGGGCCCTGTTCCAACGCGTGCTTGCCGGCATGAAGGAATTCATCGGCACGCAGAATGATGTGCTGGTGCTGGCTTGCTCGGGCACGGGTGTGATGGAAGCCTCGGTGTCGAACCTGACATCTCCGGGCGACAAGGTATTGGTGCTTGCCGCTGGAAATTTCGGCGAGCGCTGGACGGGTCTGACCAAGGCTTTCGGCTGCAACGTAGACGTACTGAGTGCGCCTTACGGTGAAACGTTTTCGTTAAACGACATTCGCGCCAAGCTCACTTCCGAGGTGCGCGCGGTTTTTGTGCAGGCCACGGAGAGTTCGACCGGCGCACGGCATGACGTACAGGGCATCGCGAAGATCGTGCGCGCTACGGGTGACGAAACCGTGCTGGTGGTGGATGCGATCACCGGCCTGGGCACGACTCATCTCGACGTGGATGGCTGGGGCGTGGACGTAATTATCGGAGGGTCGCAGAAGGCGCTGATGATACCTCCCGGCTTGGCGTATTGCGCGGTGAGCGAGCGGGCGTGGCGACGAATGGAGACC
>Ga0210388_10000742_pt1 | contig 26066 bp, 22 predicted proteins | sample IncBWC19OmetaG_FD_155485 | JGI IMG/M metagenome (GOLD analysis project Ga0210388, IMG submission 155485) | Forest soil microbial communities from Barre Woods Harvard Forest LTER site, Petersham, Massachusetts, United States - Inc-BW-C-19-O ...
CTGTCCGGTACGAATGGTGCCGCGGCGCACGCGACCGATGCCGATGCGGCCCACGTAGGAGTTGTAGTCCAGGGTGGAGATCTGCAGCTGCAAAGGGGCGCTCGCATCGCTGGGCGGGGCCGGAACGTATTGCAGCACCGCTTCAAACAGCGCGGTCATGTCCTGGCGACGCTCGGTGCGGTCCAGGCTCGCCCAGCCCTGCAGGGCCGAGGCGTACACCACGGGGAAGTCCAGCTGCGCATCGGTCGCACCGAGGCGGTCGAACAGTTCAAAGGTCTTGTCGACGACCCAGCCGGGTCGCGCGCCCGGCCGGTCGATCTTGTTGACCACGACGATGGCCTTGTGGCCCAGCCCCAAGGCCTTGCGGGTGACGAACCGCGTCTGCGGCATCGGGCCCTCCACGGCGTCCACGAGCAGCAGCACGCCATCCACCATGGACAGCACGCGCTCGACTTCGCCGCCGAAGTCGGCGTGTCCCGGCGTGTCGACGATATTGATGCGGGTGCCGCCGTACTCGATGGCGCAGTTCTTGGCGAGGATGGTGATGCCACGCTCGCGTTCAATGTCATTGGAGTCCATGACGCGCTCGCCCACCTTCTCGTGCGCCTCGAAGGTTCCGGACTGCTTGAGCAGGCAATCCACCAGCGTCGTTTTGCCATGATCGACGTGCGCGATGATTGCGATATTGCGAATGGGGCGGTTCATGGGCATCTACATGGTCTCGAAAGGGCCGCGAAGAGTACCAGAAGAATGTGGCAGCCCATAGAAAACAAGCCGATACAGCCTCTTGGGCCTGCTAAGGGGGTCCGATTTGACGATTATCGGTCCCGCGGCAGAATGCCGATGCGCAGGTTGCTGGTCGCATAACGGACCTCGACGAAGAATACCAGCAGCGAGGCGGTGAGCGTGAGCATGGCCGCACTGAACACGGCTGCGATGAGCAGGGTCATGTTGTTGCCGAGCAGCGCCGTAGTAAACAGCAGAATGACGGTGGTCGTCACCAATAGCCCCGAGATGGTGCCAAGGGCCATTGAGTAATTGATGTAACGGGCCCGTTGGGCCAGCACCGCCAGGGCCTCGTGCAGATCGACATGTGGGTCAGCCCGCAGCCGATCCTCGAGAATGCGCGCCCGATCCACGATGCGGGCCAGCCGGTTGGTGAACAGGGTCAGCGTGACTCCGACCCCGGAGAGCAGGAACACCGGTGCCACGGCCAACTGGATGATGTGTGCAACGTCAACGGACAGGTCGGGTGTCAGGGCCATACGCCCAGTTTGCCACGGTAAGATGGCGCGCACCCTCTGATAAGGAACGCTTTGGCCAAGACCCGATCTCAATCCGTGCCGGGGGCAGCGGGCACGGTGGACTCCACGCTGTCCGGCTTCTTTGGCGTCTTTGGCTATAGCCGCCAGGCCATCGCACTGGTGCTGAGCACCAGTCCCCGGCTCACCCTGTCGCTGGCGGTGCTGACGGTGATCGCCGGCACGCTGCCGGCGGGCATCCTCTGGGTCGGATCGCAACTGGTCGACGCGGTCGTGACCGTCATCCGGGTCGGAAATGGTGATGCGCACCGCGTACTGCATTTTGTAGTGCTCGAGGGGGTGCTGGTGGCGGGGATGGCCGCTGCGCAGCGCGGCCTGTCGCTGAGCCAGTCGCTGCTGCGCGCGCAGCTGGGCCAGCGCGTGAACGTGATGATCCTGGAGAAGGCGCTAACCCTGGAGCTCGCGCACTTCGAGGACTCGGAGTTCTACGACAAGCTCACCCGGGCGCGCCGCGAGGCCTCCAGTCGTCCACTGAGCCTGGTGATGCGCACCTTCGGGTTGGTGCAGAACGCGATCTCGCTGGTGAGCTATGGCAGCCTGCTGTTCCATTTCTCGCCCTGGGCGGTGGTCGTGCTGCTGCTGTCGGGACTGCCGGCATTCATCGCCGAAGCGCGCTTCTCAGGCGATGCCTTCCGGCTGTTCCGCTGGCGCTCGCCGGAAACGCGCATGCAGCTGTACCTGGAATCGGTGCTGGGGCGCGAGGAGCACGCCAAGGAGGTCCGGCTGTTTGGTCTGGGGCCGCGCCTGCTTGAGCGCTACAACAGCATCTTTACCAAGCTGTATCGCGAGGATCGCGCGCTCACCGTCCGGCGCGATGTGTGGGGTTTTTTCCTGGGCCTGATCGGCACCGGCGCGCTGTATCTGGCGTACGCCTGGATCGCACTCGCCACGGTTCACGGCATCATCACCCTGGGCAAGATGACCATGTACCTGGGGCTGTTTCGCCAGGGACAGTCCGCCGTGTCCGCCGCGCTGTCCTCCATCGGCGGTATGTATGAGGACAATCTGTACCTGTCGACGCTGTATGAGTATCTCGACACCCCGGTGCCCGAGGCGCGCGGCGCATTGCTGAAAGGCCCGCATCCCGAAGATGGCATACGATTTGAAAATGTCAGCTTCGTCTATCCGGGCGCAACGGAACCGGCGCTGGCGGAGGTCTCGCTTCATCTGGCCCCGGGCGGCAGCCTCGCGCTGGTGGGTGAGAACGGCTCGGGCAAGACCACACTCATCAAGCTGTTGACGCGGCTGTATCGACCCACCTCGGGCCGCGTGCTGCTGGATGGCCTGGATCTGGAGTTATGGGAAGAAAGCCGGCTGCGGGAACGCATTGGTGTCATCTTCCAGGACTTCGCCCGTTACCAGATGCTGGTGGGGGAGAACGTCGGCGCCGGGGATGAGCCCTTCTTCCTGGATGAGGCACGCTGGCAGGAGGCCGCGGACAAGGGCCAGGCGGCGGATTTCATCCAGACCCTGCCGGGCGGGTACCACACGCAGCTTGGCAAGTGGTTCAAGGATGGTCGCGAGCTGTCCGGTGGGCAGTGGCAGAAGATCGCGTTGTCACGCGCCTTCATGCGCATCCGCGCCGATGTACTGGTACTGGATGAGCCGACCGCGGCCATGGATGCGCGCGCCGAGGCCATGGTGTTCGAGCGCTTCCGGCAGCTTGGGGCTGACCGGATGACGATCCTGATCTCGCATCGCTTCTCCACCGTGCGCATGGCCGATCAGATTGCGGTGCTGGAACATGGACGCATCCTGGAGCGCGGCAGCCACGAGGAGCTGATGCGCCTGGGCGGGCACTACGCGGCCTTATTTGCCCTGCAGGCGCGCGGCTATCGTTGAACCGGTGACCCGAATGATGAGCGGGCGCTGACTTCCATCAGCACCACGACGCAGCGCGCCGGCACGGTACGCGTGGCGCGGCCCGCCAGCAGCGCGGGCTTGGCACGGCTGCCTTGGCTGGGGGCCTGATCGGTATCCAGTTCCACCCGCCAGCGGCGCCCCGCCGGCAGCGGCGGCAGCACGAAATTCATCATGTCGTGATGCGCATTGAACAGCAGCGTGAAATTTTCGTCGCGCACCGGATGGCCGCGCGGGTCGGTACGGTGAACGGCCGCACCGGACAGATGCACGCTCAGGCAGCGGGCGTAGCCCTGCTGCCAGTCGAACTCGGTCATCTCGGTGCCCGCTGGCGTAAACCAAGTGATGTCCTTGAGGTTTTCCCCGGCCACCCGCTTCCCCGTCAGAAAGTGGCGGCGCGAGAAGATCGCATGACTGCGCCGTAAGGCGATCACCTGTGCGACGAACTCCATGAAGTTGCGCTGCTGTGGATCCAGTTCCCAGTTGATCCAGGAAATCTCGTTGTCCTGGCAGTAGGGGTTGTTGTTGCCGCCCTGGCTGCGCCCGAGTTCATCCCCGGCCAGCAGCATCGGCACGCCCTGCGAGAGCAGCAGTGTCGCGATCAGGTTGCGCTTCTGGCGCTCGCGCAGTGCATTGATCTGCGGATCATCGGTCGGGCCCTCGACGCCCCAGTTCCAGGAGCGGTTGTTGTCGCTGCCGTCGCGGTTGTCCTCGCCATTGGCCTCATTGTGCTTGTGGTTGTAGGCGACCAGGTCCGCAAGGGTGAAGCCGTCATGCGCGGTGACAAAGTTGATGCTGGCGTGCGGCTTGCGACCGCTGGCCTCGTACAGGTCCGCAGAGCCGGTGAAGCGCTGGGCGAACTCACCGATGAGGCCGCCATCGCCCTTCCAGTAGGCGCGCACGCTGTCGCGGTACTTGTCGTTCCACTCATTCCAGCCGGGCGGAAAATTCCCCACCTGGTAGCCGCCTTCACCGACATCCCAGGGTTCGGCAATGAGCTTCACCTGCGACAGCACCGGGTCCTGAGCGATCGTGTCGAAGAACGAACCGAGCCGGTCAACCTCGAACAGCTCGCGCGCGAGCGCCGAGGCCAGGTCGAAGCGGAAGCCATCGACGTGCATGTCCTGCACCCAGTAGCGCAGCGAGTCCATGATCAGCTGCAGTACCCGCGGATGTTGCAGATTGAGCGTGTTACCGGTGCCCGTGAAGTCCATGTAGTGACGCGGACTGTCCGGCACCAGCCGGTAGTAGGCGGCATTATCGATACCGCGGAAGCTCAAAGTGGGCCCGCGTTCATTGCCCTCGGCGGTGTGGTTGTAGACCACATCCAGGATTACCTCGATGCCGGCGGAGTGCAGGCCCTTTACCATGGTCTTGAACTCCTCGACCTGGCCGCTGGCGCTGTAGCGCATTTCCGGCGCGAGGAAACCGATGGTGTTGTAACCCCAATAGTTGCGCAGCCCCTGCTGCAGCAGATGGCGGTCATCGAGGAAGGCATGCACCGGCATCAGCTCGACCGCGGTGACACCGAGGCGCTTTAGGTGGTCGATGACCGGCGCGGTGGCGAGCCCCGCGTAGGTACCGCGCAGTGCCGGTGGCACCTGCGGGTGACGCATGGTCATGCCGCGCACATGCGCCTCGTAGATGACGGTGTCATGCCAGGGCGTACGCGGCGCGCGGTCATCGCCCCAGGTGAAGGCCGGATCGATGACGCGGCACTTGGGCGTCCCGGGTGCGCTGTCGCGCTCATCGAACGACAGATCGAGCTGCGGATCCTTGAACGCATAGCCGAAGTGCGCATTGCTCCAGCGCATCCGCCCCGCCAGCAGCTTGGCATAGGGTTCGATCAACAGCTTGTTGGGATTGAAGCGGTGACCGCGCGCCGGATCGTAAGGCCCGTGGCAGCGATAGCCATATAACAGGCCCGGTCGCGCCTCGGGGAGGTAGCAGTGCCAGATCTGATCGCTGTATTCGTTCAGTACGATGCGCTGCAGCTCGCGCCGCCCGGTCGCATCGAAGAGGCACAGCTCGACCTTGGTCGCGTTTTCCGAAAACAGCGAAAAATTGACGCCTTCGCCATCCCAGGTGGCGCCACGTGGATAGGGATTCCCGGGCCAGACCGCCGTCATTGCGGGGACAGGAAGAGCACGCCCAGTGGTGGCAGGGTCAACGTCAGCGAGTGCGGCCGCCCATGCGTACTGCGATCATCCGCCAGCACCAGGCCCTGATTGCCCTGGCCGCTGCCGCCATAAAAGGTGGCGTCGCTGTTGAGGCATTCACGCCACTGGCCGCCGCGCGGTACGCCGACCCGATAGCCGCTGCGCACGATCGGTGTGAAGTTGCAGATCACCAGCACTACCGTGCCGTGCGTGCGATCCTTGCGCAGAAACGACAGCACGCTCGAATCGGCGTCATTGCAATCCACCCATTCAAATCCGTCCGGGACGAAGTCCTGCTCGTACAGCGCAGGTGTCTCGCGATAGAAGCGGTTCAGGTCGCGCACCCAGCGCTGCGCGCCCGCATGCAGCGGATACTGCAGCACATGCCATTCGAGGCTGCCGTCGTGCTGCCATTCGCGCTTCTGGCCGAACTCGCAACCCATGAAGATCAGCTTCTTGCCGGGATGGCCCCACATATAGCCGAACAGCAGGCGCAGATTGGCGAACTGCTGCCACTCATCGCCCGGCATCTTGCCGATCAGCGAGCCTTTGCCGTGCACCACCTCATCATGTGACAGCGCCAGCACGAAGTTTTCCGTGAACGCATACCAGATCGAGAAGGTGATCTGGTTGAAATGATGGCGCCGGAACAGCGGGTCGGTCTGGAAGAACTTCAAGGTGTCGTGCATCCAGCCCATGTTCCACTTCAGGCCGAAGCCCAGCCCGCCCAGGTAGACGGGCCGCGACACCTGCGGCCACGCCGTGGATTCCTCGGCTATGGTCTGGGTCCCGGGATGATCACGGTAGATGGCCTCGTTCAGCGACTTCAGGAAGTCGCGGGCTTCAAGATTCTCATGACCACCGAACGTGTTCGGGATCCACTCGCCGGCCTTGCGGCCGTAGTCCAGGTACAGCATCGAGGCCACGGCGTCCACGCGCAGCGCATCGGCGCGGTAGGTCTGCAGCCAGTACAGCGCATTGCTGCCGAGGAAGTTGCGGACCTCGGCGCGACCGTAATTGAAGATGGAGCTGCTCCACTCCGGGTGAAATCCCTGGCGCGGATCGGCGTGTTCGTACAGGTGAGTGCCATCAAAGAAGGACAGGCCATGCTGATCGCTCGGGAAGTGCGATGGCACCCAGTCGAGGATCACGCCGATGCCCATGGCATGCAGGTGCTCGATGAGGTACATGAAATCCTGCGGCGTGCCATAGCGCGAGGAGGGGGCGAAGTAGCCGGTGATCTGGTAGCCCCATGAGCCAAAGAACGGATGCTCCATGACGGGCATCAGTTCGACATGGGTGAATCCCATCTCGACCACGTAGTCCGCCAGTTCATGCGCGACTTCACGATAGTTGAGTGAGCGGTTGCCGTCCTCGGTGACGCGCCGCCAGGAACCCAGGTGCACCTCGTAGATGGACCAGGGGGCATCGAGGGCATTGACCCGTGCACAGTTGCGCTGCCACTCGATGTCCTGCCATTCGTAGCTGTTGTCCCAGACGACGGCGCCCGTGCGCGGCGGCTCCTCACACATGAAGGCGTACGGGTCGCTCTTTTCCACCGCATAGCCGGCATAGCGCGAGCGTACGAAGTATTTGTAGACCGTGCCCTTGCCGACCTGCGGGATGAACAGTTCCCAGATTCCCGAATCATCGGGGCGGACGGTCATCGGGTGCGCGTCATGGCTCCAGGCATTGAAATCGCCGATCACGTGCACGGCAGCTGCATTGGGCGCCCACACTGCAAAGCGCGTACCCTCGATACCGTCCAGCGTCTGCGGGTGCGCCCCGAGCTTGTCGTAGGCGCGGAAGAAGGTCCCTTCGCGGAAGTGGTAGATGTCGGTGCCGGTCAGTTCGCTCATGAGTTCGATCGTACACTTTTGGGTGTGGCTTGTTGGGCCATTGCAGAATCGACTATTGTTGTAGGAATTTCCTAACTTGCGTTCAGGGCAATGACTGATAGCACTGATACCGGGCAGACCATCGCGCCACGTGCACTGGTACCGCTCATCATCGGCCATCGGGGTGCCAGCGGGTATGTTCCCGAGCACACCCTGCTGTCGTACTTCCTGGCCATCCAGCAGGGGGCGGACTTCATCGAGCCGGACCTGGTCAGCAGCCGCGATGGGGTGCTGGTCGCGCGCCACGAGAACGAAATCGGCGGCACCACCGATGTCGCACAGCATCCGGAATTCCTCGAGCGTCGCGCCACCAAGGTCGTCGATGGGGTCAGCATCGAGGGTTGGTTCACCGAGGACTTCACGCTCGCGGAACTGAAGACACTGCGGGTGCGCGAGCGCATCGCGCAGTTGCGGCCGGCGAACGCGCGCTTTGATGGCCAGTTCGAAATCCCGACACTGGATGAGATCCTCGACCTGGCCCACGGCGCCGATGTGACGCGCGCGCATGCGGCGCGCGCCCGTCACGAGCCGTCGCCGCAGCGTATCGGCATCTATCCGGAGACCAAGCATCCCAGCTATTTCGCCGCCATTGGCCTGGCCCTGGAGGGACCGTTGCTGGCAACACTGGCCCGCCATGGCTACGAGGGCCGGGAGGCCCCGGTCTTCATCCAGTCTTTTGAAACCGGCAATCTGCGCACCTTACGCACGCTCACGGAAACGCCGCTGGTGCAGCTGGTGGCGGCGGCCGGCGCGCCCTTCGATTGGGTGCTGGCCGGCGACTCGCGCAGCTATGCCGGCATGATCACGCGTCGCGGACTGGCGCAGGTCGCGGACTACGCCGATGCGCTGGGAGTCGACAAGACGCTGGTGATTCCCCGCACCGCCCAAGATGCACTCGGAGCGCCGACGGCGCTGATCGATGATGCACATGCGCAAGGGCTGCTGGTGCATGCCTGGACCTTCCGCGCCGAGAATCATTTTCTGCCGGCCCCGCTGCGCCGGGGTGCGAACCCGGTGGATTTCGGCGACCTCGCCGGCGAGCTGCGGCCCTACCTCAAGGCGGGTCTGGATGGGGTGTTCATCGACCAGCCGTCTCTTGGCGTGCACACGCGCGATGCACTGCTGATGACCCGCGACCCCTAGGGCCGGCGGCGGCTCTTCGCGCCCACGAACAGCAGTGACCCGTCTGCCGCGCGGGTACTGTCGCTGGCCGGATCGATGGCGCCCTCCAACAGCAAGCGCGCCTTGGTGGCCGCGCCTTCCGCGGTTTGCGGCGCGATCTGCATTTCCACCGCCTCCGACAGCAGGAAGCCCTGCACCGTAATGGGGCCGCACTGCGCCAGCAGGGTCAGCTGTCCGGGGCGCTCGACACCCTCGGCCACCACTTCCAGTCCCAGTCCATGACACAGGGCGATGACGGAGCGGGCGATGGCGGCGGAGCGCGGGCTGCGGTCAATGCCTTCGATGAGAGTCCGGTCCAGCTTCACGCGCGTGATGGGTAGCTGCGCGAGCGAGGCCAGCGATGAGTACCCGGTGCCGAAGTCATCCAATGCCACGGCGACGCCGAGTGTGCGTAGGCGTTGCAGCGCAACGAGCGTCGCCGGGCCGGTCTGGATCACGGTCTCCGTGATTTCGACCTCCAGGGCATCGCCTGGCAAGCCCGTGACCGACAGCGCCTCGATGACATGGTCCACGAAACTGCCATCCAGCAACTGCATGGCGGAGACATTGATGGCTACGCAGGCGTTGTGCCAACCCATGGCCCGCCAGGCCTTGACGGTTGAGGTTGCCGAGCGCAGCGCCCAGGTGGTGAGTTCGCGCATCAGGCCGGTGGCTTCGGCTATTTCAATGAACTCACTGGCGCTGGCGATACGACCATCGGACTTGCGCCAGCGCAGCAGCGCCTCGACACCGACGGCCTCCAGGGTATGCAGTGCCACCTGCGGCTGGTACATCAGGAGCAGGTCGCCGGCCTCCACGGCGCGGCGCAGGGCCTGCTCGAGGCGGAAGCGGTGCGCGGCCACGTCATAGAGTTCCGGCGTGTACAGCGCATATCGGTTGCGGCCCAGGTCCTTCGCGTGGAACAGCGCAACGTCCGCGGTGCGCAACAGCGCATCGGAGTCGCGCGCATGATCCGGATAGATGGTCGCCCCGACACTGGCGCTGGTGGACAACTGCCGCCCGTCCACGGCGAGCGGCTTCTGCAGCGCCTCAATGACCTTCGCGGCCTGCTCACAGACATGATCGGCGCTCAACGCATCTTCGATCAGCACCGTGAATTCGTCACCGCCGAGGCGGGCGATGAAGGCCTGGCTCCCCAGCGCCTCCTGCAGTCTCAAGCCCACCATCTGCAGCACCCGATCGCCGAACCTGTGGCCCAGCGTATCGTTGACGGATTTGAAGTTATCGAGATCGACGAACAGCAGCGCGATGCGCGTCCCGCCATGCGCCGCCGCGGTGAGTGCCGCCGACAAGCGCGCGGCCAGGTGTCGGCGGTTGGGCAGTTCGGTCAGCGGGTCATGATGGGCAAGATGGTGCAGGGCGCGAGTGCGATCCTCGACATTCTGTTCCAGCACCGCCTGATGGGCCCGCAGGCCCCCCTCCGCGGCGCTGATCTTGCTTGCCATGGCATTGAAGGCATCGGCCAGCTCCGCGATTTCGGCCGAACCGCTGCTGTGCGCGCTGACGCAGCGTTCACCGGCTGCCAGGCGCCGGGTGGCCACGGTGAGCCGCTTGACCGGCACCGAGATGCGCAGCGCCAACACCAGCGATACCAGCACGACCACCAACTCGACGGTAATGCCGGTCGTGACCAGGGCATGCTGGGCGTTATTCGCCGCCTGCGCGGCACGTTGTGCCGCAGCTGCCAGCGCATTGCGCGCCGGCGCCTGCAGCAGGGCCTGCGCGTCGCTGATCAGCTGCGCGCCATTGCGCAGGAATTCGTGGCGATTGCGCTCATTGCTGGCATCGAAGCGGTTGACTTCGTTGCGCAGGTTCACGGCATCCTTGAAGTCCTCGCGAATGATCTCCATCCAGGCCACGCCCGGGGAGCGCATCAGATCGGCGTTGTTGCGATCCAGGGCTGCTGCGAAATCATGTTCGGCGTGCACCGCATCTTCGCCCAGGTCCGCGACGGCACGCAGTGCCGCTGCGGCCTGCGACAGTTCGACCAGGGACTTGCGCGCCAGCACCTGGTTATCGGCGGTCGAAAATCCGGCGCCTCCCGCTTTCTCGATGCGACGCCCTTCGGCTTCGAGCAATTGGTGACGTTCACTGAGCCACTGCTGACGTTGTCCGGATTTGCCGGCCAGGTCACGGCCCGCGGAAATGTGTGCGCTGATCTGCTGCTTCAGCAGCATCTGGCTGCGGCCTTGGGGGAGCAGGAACGCAGCATTCATGGCCTGACCCAGATCGGCGGTCGCCGTTTCCAGCTCGACCTGATCGGAGCGCCTGGCCTGAGTCGAGCCGCCCTCCGGCCCCAGCGATTCTTCGACCTGGCGGTCAAATGCCGCCAGCTTTTCAATAATCGCGCTGGCGCGCCGCGCCTCCGGCTCGTAGCGCAGCTGCAGCGAACTCACCGCCTCAACCGCCGTGTCCGTGATACGGTTCGTGACGACCTGGCCGACGAGTACCACCGCGCCCATGATCGCCATGCCGAGCGCCAGGTGTGCGCCGACGCCCAGCCGCCAGCCGTGGCGTCGAGGATTGGGGTCGGGGGCCGTCTGGAGGTCCGACTGCATCAGCCTGTTCCGTGGCATGCGACATAAGCCTGTAACCAATGATTACGGGTCCTATGCCAAGAAGCTTATGGTGCCTGAAGCAAAGCGGCCACGTCCGTGGCCGACATCGCAGAAGTCGCTCAGGAATGGCGACTTTTGCGTTTGGCGGATCCCCGCGCCAGTTGCTTTATACTCACCATATGACAGAACTTGCGGATACTTTCGATTCGGCCTTTGCCAAGGCGGTGGACCTTGGCAACCGTCTGGCAGACAAGGACAAGGACGCGGACCTGTGGGACATCGCCGATGGGCTGCTCGCCGGCGCGCTGCAGTACTGGCTGTATTCCCGTCAACCCTGTGGCGACCCGCGCTGCCAGGACTGCATGCCCATCAGCACCGCCGAAGGGCGGATGGCCGAGCTGAAGCGACTCGTGGACCAGCTGGCTGCGGAAAGCGAATACTTTCATACCCCGACTGACGCCAATGCCGGACGCGCCTGAGGGCGATCCAGCCAAGTCCGTGGCCATCATTGGCGCGGGTCCGTGCGGCCTGTTTCAGGTGTTTGAGCTGGGCCTGCTCGGGATTCAGGCGCATGTATTCGATTCACTCAAGGTCGTGGGGGGACAGTGCGCCGAGCTGTATCCCGACAAGCCGATCTACGACATACCGGCGTTGCCGGTGTGCGGAGCGCAGGAGCTCGTGGATCGACTCATGCAGCAGATCCACCCCTTCAAACCCCAATTTCATCTCGGCGAAGAGGTGACGACCGTGCAACCGGACGCGGCGGGCCGCTTCACGGTGGGCACGGCGGGTGGTATCGAAATCACCGTCGGCGCGGTGGTCATTGCGGCCGGTCTGGGCGCCTTTCAGCCCCGTCGCCTCGGGGTGCCGGGGGCGGAGGCGTTTGAGGGCAGACAGATCCAGTACCGGGTGCGCGACGCACAGCAGCTGGCCGGCCAGCGACTGGTCGTTTTTGGCGGCGGTGACTCGGCGCTGGATTGGGCGGTGGCGCTGGCACCGATTGCCCGCAGCGTGACTCTGGTGCATCGGCGCGAACACTTTCGGGGCGCGCCGGCCACGGTGGCCCGGATGCGCGAACTTCAGGCCGCGGGATCGGTGCACCACATTGAAGGAATCGCCGAGTCGTTGCTCCATGAGGGCGACGCGCTGCGCGGCGTGCGCATCAAGGGCAATGACGGCATTGTGCACGAGGTGCACGCCGACCAGATCCTGGTGTTTTTCGGCTTGCATCCGAAGCTCGGCCCGATCGCCAAGTGGGGCCTGGCCCTGGAACGCAAGGCCCTCGCGGTGGATACCGAGAAGTTTCAAACAAGCGTACCCGGCATCTTTGCCGTGGGTGACATCAACACCTACCCGGGCAAGAAAAAGCTCATCCTGTCCGGCTTCCACGAGGCCGCCCTGGCGTCCTTTGGCATCCAGCACCACCTGTTCCCGCAGCAGAAGCAATTTCTGCAGTACACGACCACCAGTCCGATCATGCACAAACGCCTGGGCGTCCCGGATTGAACCGTTCTTCGATAAGATGACCCATCCAAACACAACCTGTTCCCGTTAAGGAGTCACCGATGATCCGTAGACATTCCGTTCTGGCCGCGCTGGCGATTGCCACGGTGTTCCTCGCAGGAGGCACTCACACCGCGTTGGCAGCCGACAAGGTTTGCCAGCTCGCGATTGCCGGCAGTGACGCCATGCAGTTCGACAAGAAGGAACTGGATGTGGCGGCCGATTGCACCCAGGTTGAACTTACCCTCACGCACTCGGGCAAGCTGCCCGCGGCCGCAATGGGTCACAACTGGGTGCTGGTAAAGACCGCGGATGTGACCACGGTGGCCAATGCGGGCATGTCGGCCGGTCTCGCCAACAACTACCTGACGCCCAACGATCCGCGCGTCATCGCCAGTACCAAGACCATCGGCGGTGGTCAGAGCGCTTCGGTCACGTTCCCGACGTCCAAGCTGACCAAGGGCGGCGACTACACCTTCATGTGCACCTTCCCGGGTCACTACGTGATCATGAAGGGCATATTCAAGTTCGGCTGATTGCATGGATCAGCGCATCGCTGATCTGCTGGCCCTGCTCGAGCTTGAGACGCTCGAGGTCAACCTGTTTCGCGGCGAAAGCCGCGATATAGGCAGTCCGCAGGTGTTCGGGGGCCAGGTGCTGGGGCAGGCCCTCAATGCCGCTTCGCGCACCGTGAGCGGCCGCATCGTGCATTCCCTGCACGCATACTTTCTGCGCCGTGGGGATTTCAAGGCGCCGATCATCTACCAGGTGGATCGCAGCCGCGACGGGCACAGTTTTTCCAATCGCCGTGTCGTGGCCATCCAGCACGGCGAACAGATCTTCAACATGACCTGCTCATTCCAGGTCCCGGAGTCGGGCCTGGAGCATCAGGTGACGATTCCGGATGTGCCGGGTCCGGAAGGACTGGCCGATACCTCGCGGGTGGCACCGGAACTTCTCGCGAAATTACCCGAGCGGGTACGGCGCCTGCTCGAGACGGCACGTCCATTTGAGTTTCGTGCCATCGGTCCGCTGGGTACCCTCCCGGCTCCTGGTTTCGCGCCCGCCCGGCGGGTGTGGTTCAGGGCGGTCGCCGCGGTGCCCGAGGAGCAGACCTTGCAGCGTTGCCTGCTCGCCTACGTGTCGGACTTCCATCTGCTCGAAACTGCCACGGCGCCGCATGGTATTTCGCATCTGAGCGGCAAGGCGCAGGTGGCGAGTATCGATCATGCCATGTGGTTTCATCGTTCACTGCGGGTGGATGACTGGTTGCTGTATGACGTCGAAAGCCCCAGCGCATCCGGGGCGCGCGGCTTTGCCCGTGCCAATGTGTTTGCGCGTGATGGCACGCTGGTGGCCAGCACCGCACAGGAAGGCCTGGTACGGGTGATGGATCCGGCGCCGTGAAACGCCACTTCGCGCTGGCGGGTGTGTGCCTGTGTGCAGGCGCCGCGCTGGCCGCGGGGCCGGTGTCCAAAGGGGCCACGGACACCCCAGCCGAAATCACCGATCTGATGCGACTGTGGGCCGGTGTGCATGACAGCGCGGTGCAGGTCATCCTGGATGATCACTCCCCGCAGGCCGCCGCCGCGGATGTCGCGCGCCTGCGCACCGTGATCGAGCCGGTCGAATTGCCGTGGCTCGGGCCGACCGTGCTCTACGAGGAGGAAACCCTGCACGATGTGCCGGGCGCGCCGCGCCGCCAGGTGCTGCTGCGCCTGTCGATCGATTCGCAATTGCGCCCGCAGCGCATCCGGGTGCGACAGTACACTTTCAAGGACCCGGGCCAGTGGCGCGGGTTCTTTGCCGATACCCAGGCACAGCAGGCACTGCGGCGCACCGACATCGATACGCTGCCGGGTTGTGACCTGCTGCTCAGGCGCGATGGCGATCAGTTTCACGGCGGCACGCTGGGTCGCGGCTGCGTGTGGCCGTCGGCGGACCCGCAGCGCTATGTGGATGAGAGCCTGCAGGTGGGGGCAGGCGTGTACTGGTTTCGCACGCGCCTGTTCCGTTTCGAGGATGACGCGCTGGTGCAGGAGAGCGCCGGCTACGACTGGCCAGCGCTGCATCTGGCGCAGCTGTACAGCTGCCAGATCCGCTGGTCAGCCTCGGGCCAGCCGGCTGATCTGTCGCCGCTGCTGAGTGTCGATGTGGCGGATCATGGTGGGCAAGCCGATTTCTCCCTGCCCGACGGTCGCCCGTTCCGCCTGATTCTGCACAGCGATGACTGGCCTTTTGACGCCAGCAACCAGGCACTGATCCTGATCCTGCAGGATCTGTCGCCAGGCGGCGCGAGTGTGCGCAGCTGGACTCCCTCCGTTGCCAGACAGGTCAGCGCATCCATGAAGGTCATGGACGCGCGCTGTGGTCCTAGCGCGGCGCCAGCGAATCTATCGCCTGCATCAATGTCGTATTGAAGCGCCGGCTGTCATCGAGCATGGGAAAACTGTCATCGCCATTGAGCGTGATGAGGCGCAGCTGCGGCACGGCTTTGCGCAGACGTGCCTCATCGACGGCGCCACCCAGGTCCGAATCGATCACGACGATCGGGGTCTTCACTGCGGGCAGGATCGACGCGTAGTCGAGTTTGTTCAACTCGGTGAGCGTGGCCAGCCCACGCTCCGGTGCGCTCTGCGCCGCCAGCTGCGCCATACCGCGCACCACGGCCGGATCAGACTGCGCATGAAACAAAGTCCCGGTCACAAACTGCCGGGCAGCCGCCGCAAAGTCGGTGCGGAAGGGCTGCAGGTATTGATCGACCTGTGAGGGCAGCAGCGCCGGCTGGCCGATGGTGCGAAAGGTCTCCGTCCCGATGATGCCGGCCACCCGTGCACCGATGAGCGGCGCCGCTTCGAGGGCCACGGGGCCGCCCAGCCCATCGCCCACCAGGATGATGTGAGCCTGAGGCAGCTTGGCGGCCACCGCCGCGACATCCTGTGCAAAATTCGCCAGTGACCAGGTCTGTCGATTGGTTCCGGAGGCGCCCGCGCCGCCCAGATCAAGAGTCACGACGCTGTGTTGACGCGCCAGGGGCGCCAGCTGTTCGCGCCAGATCGATGAGTCGGTGGCCCAGCCGTGAATCAGCACGATGACGGGCTCCCCCCGTCCGTACTCACGCCAGGCGATGGTCACACCATCAACGGAAAGGGCGAACTGGGTCGCAACGGCCGGCAGCGGTGCACTGGCGGCCGGGGCGCTGCCCGGCGGGGCACTGTTGCCGGAGCCGCAGGCGACGAGGGCGGCCAACATGGCCCAGACCAGCACGCGACGCAATTTCACTTAGGCTCGAACGCCCGCTTTGAGGACTTTGCCGGGATTCATGATCCCGTTGGGGTCGAAGGCCTGCTTGATGGCGCGCATCAGCTGCAGTTCAACCGGCGGCGCATAGCGCTCCAGCTCCGCGACCTTCAGCTGTCCGATGCCATGCTCGGCGCTGAAACTGCCGCCGAATTCGTGCACCAGGTCATGGATCGCCCGCTGCACCTCCTCGGCGCGCGCCAGGAAAGTATCTGCCGGCACCTGCGGATCCTGGTTGAGGTTGAAATGCAGGTTGCCGTCCCCGACATGTCCGTAGGCAACGAGCCGACCCTCGGGCACATGGTCGCTGATCCAAGCGGCAGCCTGCTGCACGAACTGCGGCAGCGCGGCAACGGGCACGGAAATATCGTGTTTGAGGCTGGCGCCATCGAGGCGCTGGGCGCGCGGAATGTTCTCGCGCAGGAACCAGAAGCTGGCGGCCTCGCGGCCGCTTTGCGCGATGGCGGCATCCTGCACCAGGCCCGCAGCGTGGGCCTGTGCCAGGACATCCTCGAGCAGGCTGTCCAGGGGTTCGTCGGCGCGCGGCGATGTCAGTTCGCACAGTACGTACCAGTCGTGGAGCCCGGGCAGTGGATCGACCGCGGGCGGGATGTGCTGCACCGTCAGATCCACCGCCAGCCGTGGTATGAGTTCGAAGGAACTGACCCGATCGCCACTGTGCGTGCGCAGGCGACTGAGCAGCTCCACCGCGGCCTGCACGCTCGCCACGGCGACAAATGCGGTCGCCATGCTGCGAATCGCCGGGAACAGTTTGAGCGTCGCGGCCGTGATGATGCCGAGCGTGCCTTCGGCTCCCAGGAACAGCGACTTCACGTCGTAACCGGTGTTGTCCTTGCGCAGGCTCGTCAGACAATCCAGCACCCGGCCATCGGGCAGCACCACTTCGAGTCCCAGCACCAGCTCACGCATCATGCCGTAGCGCAGGACGCTGGTGCCCCCGGCATTGGTGGACAGATTGCCGCCGATCTGGCAGCTGCCCTGCGAGCCCAGGCTCAGGGGAAAGAACGCTTCAGCGTCCGCCGCGGCCCGCTGGACGTCGGCCAGCAGGCAGCCGGCTTCCGCCGTCAATGAGAAGTTCAGCGGGTCGACCTGGCGGACCCGGTTCAGCCGACTCAAGGAAACGATGAGCTGGCTGCCGGAAGGATCCGGCGTGGCTCCGCCGCAGTAGCTGGTGTTGCCACCCTGCGGCACCACTCCCACGCGATGTGTGTTGCAGAATGCCAGGGTGGTTGCGACCTGCGCGACGGAGCGCGGCAGGATCAACGCCGCGGCGCTGCCGTGATACAGGCCGCGGTGATCGATGAGTCGTGGACCGAGCTCACCGGCATCGGTGCGGACGCAGTCGGCCCCGAGGAGGCTGGTGAGTTGGGCGACCGCCGATGCGCTAGAGGCCGGTTCGGTCACTCGTCCTCGTCTTCATCCTCATCGGCGTCTTCATCGTCTTCATCATCATCATCATCCCAATCTTCATCGTCCTCGTCTTCGTCTTCGTCCTCCTCCTCCTCTTCCGCCTCGGATTCGGACCAGCCCTCCGGCGCGGTGGTCTTTTCAAGATCCATCTCGTGCCAGGCTTCGATGTCGAGTTCCTCGATATCCCCGTCGACGTATTCGATTTCGACGAGTTCGGAGTCCTCGTCCACCGACAGCACGCGGAAGGATTCCTCTTCTTCGATGTTCTGGTACCACTGTCCTGATGCCGGTTCGTAATCTCTGCTCACCGCTTTGGTCCTCGAGGGCTCAATTGTTAAAGGCTTGGCGTCAGTTTAAGGGGGGACTGTTGCAGGTGGCAACGGCGTCGGGCGTCGGATTCGCCCACCCGGCGCCGATCCCGTATAGTTTTTAGCATGAGCGCCACAGGTGAGAATGTCGTGTCCCCGCTGCTCGCCGCCCGACGCGTTGTCGTGAAGGTGGGTTCCGCCCTGCTGGTCGACCCGCACAGCGGGCAGCTGCGCCGTGGGTGGTTGACCGGCCTGGTCGAGGATCTGATGCGCCTGCGGCAGCGCGGCCAACAGGTCATCCTGGTGTCCTCCGGCGCAATTGCGCTGGGCCGCCGTGAGCTGGGGCTTGCCGCGGGGACCCTGCGACTGGATGAGAGCCAGGCTGCGGCAGCCGTCGGGCAGATCCGCCTGGCCCACGCCTACCAGGAGCTGCTGGGCGAACATGGCGTCACCGTGGCGCAAATGCTGCTGACACTGGAGGACAGCGAGCAGCGGCAGCGCTATTTGAATGCGCGGGCCACGCTCGAATCGCTGCTGGCCCTGGGGGCACTGCCGGTGGTCAACGAAAACGACACGGTGGCCACGGCCGAGATCCGCTATGGCGACAATGATCGGCTGGGGGCCCGCGTGGCGCAGATGGCGGCGGCGGACTGTCTGATCCTGCTTTCGGATGTCGAGGGCCTGTTCACGGCCGACCCGAACCGCAACCCCGAGGCCCGTTTCATCGCCCGGGTCACGGCCGTGACGCCGGAGATCGAAGCGATGGCAGGCCGGTCGGCCTCCGCCGTGGGCTCCGGCGGCATGACCACCAAGATCCTTGCTGCCAAGATCGCGGTCGCTGCCGGTTGCCACATGTGCATTGCGGCCGGACACCCCGCGCACCCGGTGCGGCGGCTCGAGGAAGGGGGCCGCTGCACCTGGTTCGTGCCCTCGGAGACCCCGGTGGCGGCGCGCAAGCAATGGATCGCCGGGACCCTGCGCCCGGCCGGTGCCCTGAGCATCGATGCCGGTGCACTCAAGGCACTGAACGCGGGCAAGAGCCTGCTGCCGGCCGGCGTGGTGCGCCTGGCGGGCCGCTTTGACCAGGGTGACACCATCAGCATCCTCGCATCCGACGGCACCGAGGTGGCGCGTGGCATCAGTGCCTATGCGGATGGCGATGTGGCCCGCATCATGGGCCGCAAGTCGACAGAAATTGAAGGCATCCTGGGCTATCGCAGCGGCGATGCGCTGGTGCACCGGGATGACCTGGTGATCCTGCGCAAGGATTGGCAGGTGCAGCCCGCCCAGGAGGCCTCGTGAGCACCGCGCCGAATGAAATGCTGACTGAACTGATGCGCAACATGGGCCAGGCGGCGCTGGCGGCCTCCGCGGCGTTGAGTCTTGCCAGCACGCAGACCAAGAATCAGGCGCTGCACGCGGCGGCGGCGGCCATCCGGGCCCACCAGGCGGACATTCTTGGCGCCAATGCGCAGGATCTGGCCCGGGCGCGCGAGCGGCACCTGGGCGCGGCGCTGCTGGACCGCCTGGAACTGAACGCCAAGCGGGTCGAGTCGATGGCCAGGGGACTGGAGGACATCATCGAACTGGCCGATCCCATCGGCACCGTTTCGGCGCATTGGACGCGGCCCAACGGCCTCGATATTTCGCGGGTGCGCGTGCCATTGGGCGTCATCGGCATCATCTACGAGAGCCGGCCGAATGTGACCGCGGATGCCGGCGCGCTGTGCCTGAAGTCGGGCAACGCGGTTATCCTGCGCGGCGGTTCGGAGAGCGAGCGCTCCAATCGCGCCATTCATGCCTGCCTGGTGGCCGGCCTGACCGCCGCCGGCCTGCCCGAGGCATGTATCCAGCTGGTGCCAACCACGGATCGTGCCGCGGTGGGCCTGATGCTCTCCGCAATGACTGAATTCATCGATGTGCTCGTGCCCCGCGGCGGCAAGAGCCTGGTGGCGCGGGTGCAGCAGGAGGCGCGCGTACCGGTGATCGGCCACCTGGAGGGTAACTGCCATGTGTACGTGGACCGGGATGCCGATCTGGCCATGGCGCGCGGCATCGTGCTGAATGCCAAGCTGCGGCGTACCGGCATTTGCGGTGCCGCGGAGACCTTGCTGGTGGATCGCGCCAATGTCGCGACGCAGCTGGGCCCGCTCGTCACGGATCTGCTGGACGCCGGTTGCGAAGTACGCGGCGATGCCACCGTGCAGCAAGTCGATGCGCGGGTGCGCGCGGCGACCGAGGAGGACTGGTACACCGAGTATCTGGATTCAATTATCGCCGTGCGCGTCGTGGATGGCGTGGAGGCGGCCATCGCGCATATCGCCCGCTACGGTTCGGCGCACACCGAATCGATTGTGACCGGCAATGCCGCAACGGCCGCCCGCTTTCTGGCGCGGGTCGACAGCGCCATCGTGCTGCACAACGCCTCCACCCAGTTTGCCGACGGCGCTGAATTTGGCATGGGCGCGGAGATTGGCATTTCGACCGATCGCTTCCATGCCCGCGGGCCCGTGGGCGTCGAGCAGCTGACCAGCTACAAGTACGTCGTGCGCGGCACGGGGCAGCTTCGACCCTGATTCTATAGCTGTGGGGCCAGCAGGCCGGTGAGGCCGCCGGTGAGCGAAACCACATCCGTAAAGCCACGCCCGTGCAGCGTTTGGGCGCAGGCGTGGCTGCGCCGCCCCGTGGCGCATACCAGCAGGAAGCGTTCGTTCTTGGATAGGCTGGTATCGCTGCGCAGCAGCTGCTGCATGGGCATGAGACGGATGCCCGTGCCGGGCAACGGTTCCTGGGCGACTTCGTCCGGCTCGCGGATATCGATCACGGTGTAGCCCGCCGCCTGCGCCGCCTGCAGCGACTCAAAATCAATCTCCAGGGCGGTACTTGCCAGGGTCGAAGGGTCCGGGATACGGGCGCAGCGCCCCGAGGCACACACGGCGGCGCGCCGCGCCTTCATGCGCGAAATCTGCAGCGTCAGCAGATCCATCACCAGCAGTTCGTCCCCGAGCTGCCCCGGCAGACCCAGCAGGATCTTCAACGCCTCGAGCGCCTGCAGGCTGCCGAATACACCGGGCACCGGCCCCAGCACGCCAGCCTCGGCGCAATTGCCGACCAGACCATCGCGCGTGGCTTCCGGCCAGATGCAGCGCAGGCAGGCGCCATGGGCGTCCGGCCGGATCACCTGCAGCTGGCCCTCGTACTGATAGATGCTGGACAGGATGGCGGGCTTGCGCGCGCTCACGCATACATCGTTGATCAGGAACTTGGTACTGAAGTTGTCGGTGCAATCAATGACCAGATCCCAGGCTGAAATCAGCTCGGCCGCATTGGCTGCGGTCAGCCGCAGGCCGTAGATCTGCACGTCCACATCCGGATTGAGTGCGCGCAGCCGGGCGGCGGCCAGCTGTGCCTTGGGTTGTCCGACGGCGTCAAAACTGTAGAGCGGCTGGCGATGCAGGTTCGAGGCTTCCAGCCTGTCACCGTCGACAATGCCGATGCGGCCGATGCCGGCGCCGGCCAGATAACTGAGCACGGGCACGCCCAGTCCGCCCGCGCCCACGACCAGGACCCGCGCGGCGCGCAGCTTGGTCTGGCCCTCCGCGCCCACCTCCTTCAACGCCTGCTGGCGCGAATAGTCGGCAGCGGGGCGGCCCTTGGCGGCTTGGGTGTGCGCATGCTCGTGATCGTGGCCCGCGCCATGAGCATGAGCATGATCGTGAACGACCGCCGCGCAGCGCTCGCAGTTCACCCAGCCGGAGTCGCCGTTGAGGTAATGCTCCTTCTTCCAGATCGGGACGCGATGTTTGACCTCGTCGATGATGTAGCGGCAAGCCAGGAAGGCCTCCTGCCGGTGCCGCGCGCTCACCCCCACCCACACGGCCATCTCGCCCAGCTGCAGATCACCGACGCGGTGTACACAGGCGGCGTGTTCGACGCCAAAGCGCGCCACGGCCTCGGCGATGATGCGCTCGCCTTCCTTGTTCGCCAGCAACTCGAAGGCCTCGTACTCCAGGTGGCGCACCTGCTGGCCTTCGTTGTGGTCGCGTACCCAGCCTTCGAACGAGGCATAGCCGCCGCATGCCGGATCAATGACCCGCTGGCGTTCGACTTCGGTGTCGATGGGTGTCTTGGTGAAGCTGAAGTATTTCATGGTGGCGCGGCAGTCAAGTCAGCCGCCGGCCACGGGCGGAATGAACACCACGGCGTCGCCCTCCATCAGCGGTTGGGACCAGTCGCCGAACTCGGCATTGATGGCAACGCGCAGGCTTTCGGCGCCGAGGGAGAACGGATGGCGTCGCTGCAGCTCGGCGTACAGGTCGCGCGGCGTGCGTGCCGCGGTCGCGACCGTCTCTTCGCTGCGCCCGGCCTGCTCGCGCAAAATGGCGTAGTACTGCACTTTGATCTGCATGCAATCCGTTCCTTGCGGCCCGAGCAGTGTGCCGCTGGCCGCGGTGTACTCTTCGGGCGTGTTGATGTTGTCCAGCGCGCGCGGGTCTGGCTGCTCCAGTATCAGGGCATCAGATTGAATCAGGAATTTGCGCGGACAGGTCTTGCCGGCGTTGATGCGTTCCAGAATCGCGGCGGCACTGCGCGGCTCGTAGATGGCGCACAGGGGTTCGGGCAGCCCGTCATGGCTGGACCGGAACGCGGTGGCGCTGCGTGCCGGATTGCGATGCGCGATCAGGTGCGCCACGGTGCCGGCGTCGACGTACGGCAGGTCGCAACCCAGCACCAGCCAGGCCGCGGCCGGCGCCAGGGCCTGGGCGGCGGCAATGCCGGCAATGGGGCCCAGACCCTCATAGGCGTCCACCACCTGTGGGTAGCGCGCGCGCGCGGCATCGGCGCGCTGATCCGCGCGCACCGACACGAAGGCGCGTTCGACGCAGGAAGCCAGCAATTCCATGGCGCGGTCGAGCTGATTTCGGCCCTGGTAGGGCAAGGTGGCCTTGTCGCGCCGCATGCGCGTGCTGTGGCCGCCCGCCAGCACCAAGCCGTAGAGGGGAGGAGCCATGGGGGGATTTTACGGCCGAGAGGCCCGCCGGGTCGAACCGCGGCTGAAATCGTATTTTCCGCCGGTTTTGGCCAGCAGCCGGATGCCGGTGATCTGGATGTCGTGGGACAGGGCTTTACACATGTCGTAGACCGTCAGCGCCGCCACCGTGGCGCCGGTCAAAGCCTCCATTTCGACCCCCGTGCGGCCCTGGACGGAGGCGGTGCAGAGGATACGAATGCCGCCGGGGGCCGCGCCCACCTCCAGTTTGCAGTTGTCCAGGCTCAGGGGATGGCAGAACGGAATCAATTCCGAAGTGCGTTTGGCCGCCATGACGCCGGCGATGATCGCGGTGTCAAAGATCGGACCTTTCTTGGTGCGGTGGCCGCTCTTGCGCAGCGCCAGCAGCACGGCGCGCGGCAGGCGGATGCGCGCCTCGGCGGTGGCAACTCGCCGGGTGATTTCCTTGTCGCCGACATCGACCATGGTCGGTTGATTGCGCGCCGTCAGATGTGTGAGTCCCGATGCCATGTTCAACCGCCGATGTAGTACATCTCAACCTTGGTGTGATCGCCGCTGGCGTCGCGCAGATTGGCGCGCAGCTCGCTGTAGCGATCCTCACGTCCGGACCATACCTGACCGATGAGCTGCGCGAGCTCATCGTCCGTGGCGCCGGCCCGCAGCGGATCGCGCAAGGTCGTGCCGTGCGCCGCAAACAGGCAGGTGTACAGGGCGCCGTCGGAGGACAGGCGGGCGCGTGAGCAGTCGCCGCAGAACGCCTGGGTGACCGAGGATATGAAGCCCACTTCGCCGGCGCCGTCCGTGAAACCATAGCGGCGTGCGACTTCGCCGCGATAATTCTGTTCCAGCGGCGCAATGGGCCAGCGCGCATTGATGAGTCCGACCAGTTCCTTGGAGGGTACGACGCGCTGCGCCTCCCACTGGTTGCGGTTACCCACGTCCATGTATTCGATGAAACGGACGATCACGCCGCTGCCACGAAAGCGTTCGACCAGATCGAGCACGGTATGATCGTTGACACCGCGCTGTACCACGGCGTTGACCTTGATGGGTGTAAGGTCGGCGCGCCGCGCCGCCTCGATGCCGGCCAGGACTTCGTTGACGCCGCCGAAGCCACCGCTCATGCGGGCAAAGACCTCAGGATCCAGGCTGTCCAGGCTGACCGTGATGCGGTTGAGTCCTGCGGCTTTCAGTTCCGCCGCATGACGCTCCAGCAGGATGCCATTGGTCGTCAGGGCGACATCCTCGACTCCGGCGATGCTCGTCAGGTCGCCGATGAGGTCGGCGAGATTCGCGCGTAGCAACGGCTCGCCGCCGGTGAGGCGGATCTTGCGCACGCCCTGGGCGACGAACAGTCGCGCCAGCCGCAGGATTTCCTCAAATGACAGGCGCTGCGAGGACTTCAGAAAGCGGTAGCTTTCGTGGAATTGCTCGCGCGGCATGCAGTAGGGGCAACGGAAGTTGCAGCGGTCCATGACCGAAATGCGCAAGTCGCGCAACGGGCGCTGCATCCGGTCACGCGGGCGCAGGGCATTGAGCGGGATGATGACTTCCTGGTTCGCCATGCCGCGATTATTTGGGCGTCATGGTGCGATTACCAGCGGAACAGGCGCGTCACGAAGCCCTTTGGGTAGGTATTGGGTCCAGCCGGGAGCTCCACAAAGCCGTCGGTGCCGGCCAGCGAGGTGAAATCGCCTGAGCCATTGGTGACACGGGGATGGGCCCAATCACGGCCCCAATCATCGACTTCGGTGCGTACCGGCACGAACTGCATGAATTTCGACGCAACGGTCACGGGTGCCGCCAGCGGTATCTTGCGTACCGCGGGATTGGTTTCGCCCATGGCCGCGAGCAACGCCGGTATCACGTAGCGGCTGAGGCACACCAGCGTGGATACGGGATTGCCGGGCAGGGCAAAGACCGCAGGCCCGGACTGCGCGACCCCAAACCACAGGGGCTTGCCGGGACGTTGGGCCACCTTATGGAACACCATGCGTACGCCCAGTTCGGTGAGCAGGCTGGGCACCAGGTCGAAGCGCCCCATGGACACGCCACCGCTGAGGATGAGCACATCGTGCGTGTCCAGATGCTGCTTCAAACGGGCGCGCATTTCGGCGGGCTCATCACGCACATGGTCATCCGCCACACGCTGGAAGCCGTGGCGGCGCAGGGCAGCGATGACCCCATAGACATTGGAGCGGCGGATCTGATGCGGTAGCACGGGCTCGCCGGGTTCGATGAGTTCATTCCCGGTCGATACCACGGCCAGCATGGGCTGCGCGCTGACCCGCACCCGCGCCATGCCCGCACTGGCGGCGATCGCGACTTCCGGCGGGCTCAAACGCGTGCCGGCCTCCAGCAGCAAGGCACCCTGGCGCGAATCCGTGCCGCGCCGGTGCACATTCTCCCAGGCCTCGATGCCCACCCCGTCGTTCAGGCGGGCGATGCCGGAGACGATGGCGAGCTCCTCGACGGGGACCACGGTGTCGCAGCCCACCGGCAGCATGGCCCCGGTCATGGCCTCGATGCAGCCGGTGCGCTGGCCCAAGGTGAGCTGCGCATCGCCCGCCGCCTGAATCGCCTCGATGGTAAAACTGCGCTGGCCCGCGCGCACGGCGCTGCTGTCGAGCGCAATGCCATCCATGGCGACACGATCAAAGGGTGGCTGATCGCGCTCGCCATAGATGTTCTCGCGCAATACTGCGCCGGAACATTGCACCAGTGGCAGCGACTCGATCGGCAGGCAACGCAGATTCTCGCTGATCAGTCGATCCGCCTGCGCCGGGACGATAAGTCCCGGCGCTGTGGAGTCACTCTGCGCGGGTGCCGGTGTGTTCACTGATGGGCGCCAGGCCGTAGGCCGCGACGCGCTCGCCCTAACTCTTGTGCGCGGCGTTGTAGGCCTTGATCTGCTCGTTGAAACGACCGGTCACGGCCGAGGCTTCATCCACGGCGGCATCGTTCTTCTGCGCCAGCACCTTGTCGAGGTCGGCCTTCTGCGCATCCTTCTTGTCCTGCGCGGCCTTGTCTGAGGCGGGGCTGGCGTCAATCTTGGCTGCCGAGGCATCGTGTTCCGACTTCAGGCAGTCCGTGTACTGCTTGATGAGGTCGTTGTAGGCGCGCATGGTCTTCATGCCGGCGATCATCTCTTCCTTGGTCGCCTTGGTGCCATCCGGAATCTTGTCCGGCGCCTTCGGGTAGCTGCAGGCCGCGGATGCCTGGGTTGCGACGACCAGGGCAGCAATCGCCAGCGAGGAGGCCAGCACGGTGGAACGGAACTTCATTGGGAACCCCCCTAAAAATGTAAGAATTTGTGGCACCTGGCACCGAAGTGCCCGGGGTCCCATCTTAAGCGATTTCAGCGCGGACCCGGGCGTCGATGTCCCGAACCGCCGCCCAGGCCGAGTCCATGGCACCTTGCTGCCAGCCGCTCGCGAAACTGACCTGGTCACCGACCATGTAGTGCCGGCCGTGCGCCGCGCGCAGGGTGGCAAAGAACTCGGTTCGGCCCGCGGCGGTCGACAATGGGGCACA
>Ga0210388_10000744_pt1 | contig 26054 bp, 19 predicted proteins | sample IncBWC19OmetaG_FD_155485 | JGI IMG/M metagenome (GOLD analysis project Ga0210388, IMG submission 155485) | Forest soil microbial communities from Barre Woods Harvard Forest LTER site, Petersham, Massachusetts, United States - Inc-BW-C-19-O ...
GTGAGGTCCCAAAGTTCCTAGATGGCGAGGGGTGGTAAGTTGCATCGTCCGAAGCGCTCAAACCAAAGGCTATGAGAAGGCGCTTCATGGTTGCAATGAGCCGTTCGCGGAGGGCGAGTGTTGCACGCCAGCCTACAGAAGATTGTTGCTTGGTCTCTCCATGTAAGATGAGTGCGGCGGCGGCAACCGTCTCGCCATTAACGCAGGGAGCGACCCGCGCCTCTACAGCTTCGTTTCCGTCAGAGCCAAATACAGTGTTGCTCGAAGCACATTGGGAATACTTTGTGTTTTGTTCCTGCCAGGCACCTCGCCTCCCAAGTGTTACCCCCCGTAAAGGATGAGCAGGTTCGGGGTCCGGCTGCCAGTGATCAGTTTGACCTAATTTGACAAGAGGCAGAGAATTTTCGATTGAATACATCAAAGGAGAGAAGCTTGGGTAGTACGACGGTATTCTACCGTTCTGTTGGCGAAACTCTTCACAAGCTTCCTTATCTGTCGGAACGATGCCGCCTGCGAGGTAACTCCTTCGGTAGATTATCCACCCTAATGCCCCAAGACCAACGATCTCCGCCACAGCCCAAAGAGGGCGATAACCGTAGCCAACCAACACCCCATAACCGATACTCAACGGTTTCTGCAAAAATCTATCTTCATACCGTCTCCGCGTGTATTCCTCATGAATTAGAACTGTCCGCCGTCCCTCTGAATCGCCAGCGTCGTTGAGCACTGCTGCTAATTGCAGATAGGGCTGGGAGCGAAATGGAACTTGTAAATCTAGCCATTCATAAAGTCTTTTGGCCACATTGAGGCGGCCCACGGATGAAATTCGCTTATAGCTAAATCCATCAAGGTCGATCTGACCGCGTTTCGGCCATATGGTTTGTCGGTAATCTCTTGGGTCGACAGTTGGAGGAAGATCATTAAGACCCGTATCATCAAGGCTTGCTGCCGAGGCATTGCGAAAGTCTATGCCGGCCTCAGAGAAATTTGCTCCGTCGCACCAAAGAGTGCCTCCGATTCGAGCCTCTAAAAAGTCAACCCAGCCAGCAGCGGTAAAATCGTAGCGCAGCAATACGTCGTCGGTTACAGCGATGCGCTCGGCACTCAGCGCAGTAGACATTTCAGGTCGATGCATTTGTTGTTGTTCTATTGGAACGATGAAGTGCCCGCCATCGCAGTTGAGACTCCCGCCAATTTGAGCGGATAGAATTCTTGTCGCACCCGTCACCCGGACTTTATCCAAAAGCACATCCCCCTTAACGCGCATTCCCGAGAGTCGTAACGCACGTCCGCTGGTGGGTTCGTCACTGAGGAGGTTTATGGCATCGTCACTTAGGGGATTAGTAAAAACCCCATTTGAACAGGTCAGATTGCCGCCGATATCAGCACCAATTAGACGAACTTCGCCGTTGCAAGTGAAACCGTCACTCAGGACCACGTTGTGCCTTACGATCACGTCCGCGGCCAGTATGCTCGGAGCCAAACTACCTGCTAGGTCAAGTTGTGTCAATTGGGCGCTGGTTAGCTTGACCGGGTGCCTCAAACGGCAGCGCCGAAGTGCAAGTGGAAAAGGGATCGCTGCGAAGGAAAGGTCAAGATCATTGATGATATCGGCCCCGTACAGCTGGATTCCACGTTGATTAATGTGCTTGAGAGCCACTGCATTGGTGCACAGCTCAAAGATGACTGCTGCTCGTATGCGACGCTCTTCTCCCCACGAGTCAGCTTCTCCCGGATTGCTGCCCTTGTCATTAAGCCGAGCGCAATCTGCAATATCGCCCGCGAAAGCGGCTTCCACCATTAGACTTTCGGCAGTATTTAGCTGCTTGTCTCTCGAGTTCGTGGTCCTTTCAATATTCTTCACGAACTGTGCGAGGTCGTTTGCGTGCATATCATTTGCTCCTGTGTACCAGGAACTGCAAGTACCGGGAACTCGGCCCTGGTTTGAACGAAGCGCTCGTGCGCAAGCCTGTTCCTGCCCGCGCGGACGATGCGCTTATGCGAGTACGTCGTGATGCCGTACATTCCTTTGGATAGTTCATAGATTTCCACATTCAGCCTGCTCTCGCTTATGCCGATCGTGTCAGGCCGCGTGACTCGATTTCGCTGAACAGCCGCTCGGCTTTATTCTGAACGATGCGAAGTACCGTACTCGCTATTCTTCAGCAGTGTCTACAGAATTGGCGGCGGTTGACAAGGGCCGTACCTCACCTTGTTTATGGTGTTCCATGGGGGAATGAATCTAATGGGTTTCGATTTCAAGCGGCAAATGCTGATCTAGGTCTGTGCTGACGCTCATTGGGCCGAGCTTCTACATCGACGTTCGCCATAGCTATCGGTTTGCGGAGGCTACTTGGTCTCTGGACGTAAAATTGTCAACATCCCAGACGATTGCTGGGGATAGGTCGCGATGTCCTGTGCACCGTGTCTGCTGGAAAGGTATCGCTTGCCGGTTCTCATATGTATGAGTACGTTAGCCAGTCGTTTCGGGCGCGCCGGCAGACTTGGAAGGTGCCCCATATACGTTGAGGTTCGACAGGCCTAATCTCCGCTCAGCGATTTAACGGTGGATGGACAGCCGCGGTCGGGTTTTCGAACTGTATTCGATACGCAGTAGTTGAGGGGCAGAACTTTGGCGCTCCCCTCAACTACTCATGGTCAAGATGTGGACCAGGGAACGTCGTCACTACTGGACCCAAATGCAATGATCGGACGAAGGGAGTTTTTTGAACCCTACCTTTTTCCAGAACGCGGAAACCTTTCGAAAGGCGACACGGCGCTTCTGTTCATATCCCGGAACTGCTCTATCCTTTGCATGTTCTGGCTCTCCAGAACCTCTGTACTGGAGCGGAAATGGTTTGCATGCGATCACGGCACAGTTCGAGCCAAGTGCCTTGATGACCTCAAGAGCGACTTGCGCGCCTATGCCTTTACCCCGATACCTTTCGTTGAGTTCGAGACGGTTGATCAGAAGAATGTCATACATGACTAGGCCATCCTCACCAATCAACGACTGGACTTCTTCCTTCCAATTGTTCGTTTCTTGATCGATGATCGCTTCGTAGCACTCCATCGTCTCAGATGAGGCGGCATCCATTGCCTCAAATAAGCTGGAACGCTCATTGATGATGCGGCCATAAGTAACAAGATAGACTTCGACTTCTCCCAGTCTTACATCCGATTCCGAATTGGACTCGTGATCAGTATCTGAGTCGTCTTTCCCGAATATTTGCCCCTGATATATATGCACATATCGATTCGGCTCTGAATAGTCACACTTGACCTCAAATTCAAATTTAATTCCGATCCCGTACATTAACTTTCTCCTCGCTTGTCGGTTTCACCATTGACTTTGCATTTTGCGATGCTGGACATCGCCTACTAATAGGGCAGCGTTTAGAAGGTAAGAGGCACCTTCGGATTATTTCGATAAGGGTTAGGGGGGTAACTTTGTAGAGCCGTTAGCTTAACCATGTGACGGTGGGACTTGACACTGTTGTGACTAGTTGCGCATGTGTTCATTGGACGCGGTTCTCGACAATGAACCGTTCCAGAGCCTCGCGGGGGATGCGTAGGGTTCTGTACCGGCGCTTGAAGCGTGACTCTTCCGAGCCAAGATTTAATACACCGGGACGATTCTGGAAACGGTTTATTACCGTGTCCGGGTGGATACGAAGGATTTTTCCAACTTCACTAGGCGTGAGGTATTGACTATAAGAATCATTATCGTGCACATGGGACCAATTACCGATATCCGAGCATCACGGACGGCGTTTTGCCGCGTGCAGTACTTTCCAACCTGCACGGCTTAGTAGCTTGTAAGCAGTCACTTCACTTACAAGCCAAGAATACTGTCAGATACGGATAATGTCAATGAAATCACTTATGTAAACATTTAGATCGTAATGTGTACTGTAACTCGCGCGGGTTAGCTCAAGCTTTAACCCAGGTCGCCAGCACAAGCGAGTCAAGGCGTTCCTGCCGGGAGCGCACCCACGGAGCGTAATGTTTCTCAGTGGTCTTGATCGAAGTATGCCCGAGCAGCTTTGATACTTCCTCAAGTGGAACGCCCTTCTCTAACAGCCCAACCGCGAACGTATCGCGCAACTGGTGTGGGTGACCTTCAGGCATACCAGCCGCACGAAAGACTTTGCGAAGGTCCTTCTGCCAGTTCGAAACTACCGTTTCCCGAGTCCCGCCGAGTCTCGGATTCCAGAAGATGTATGTCGCGTTGGGATTCAGCTTCATCGCGGCTAACAGTTCTTTGGCTACGTCACTAGGGATCGGCACAGAAACGTGTGTGCCTGTCTTTTGGCGTGACGTGGTGATCCGGTAGAGGCTCTTGCGTGAGTCCTCAACAAGCTCTTCCCGCTTCAACGCGACAGCATCGCCCACGGCCAGCCCTGAATGACGCATGAGTTGAACGAGGGCGCGGACCCGCGTTGCCTTGTTCGCAAACTCGAATTGAAGGGGAATCGTTCCCAGAAGGTTTTCGTATTGGGCTTCAGTGAGCGGGAGCGTGGGCGGCTCATCTACCCGGATCGGTGCCAGCACCGGCGAGCGGTCAATCAACCTTGTATCAACGAGATAGCGGAAAAAACCACGGAGACGGCTTTGAACGTCTGAGCGAGTGGCGGACGATTGGTAGTGCTCGATCCATCCGGCACGGTACTCCGTCACGCTTTCTTGTGTGATTTCGTGCGGGAAAAAGACAAAACGGTTTGCCATGAAGTCATCAAGGCGCTGAAACTCCCGCCGATAGCGTTTCATGGTGTAGGGACCGACTCCCTGCGAATCCTTGTCCATGAGGAACAGCTTGATGGCTCGCGTGATAGTGGGCCGCGATTCCTGCGTACTGGATACCGATATGCTGGCAGGGGACAATCCGCCATTTTGGGCGGCTTCGAACTGAGACTCCAGCTTACGGCGCTTCTCTTCAGCGATCGTCCATGTGCGTGTCTTGGCCGAGCGACGATGTTGTTTCCCGGCGTGACTCCAGCGGAAATGTTTCGGGCATTTGCACGACCTGTGGAATTCATCGCCGCGACGAGAACATTTGGCAGAATGACGTACAAAAATGGTGACAGATGGAATAGCGAACATGCTGAAGAGGCTAACACAAAAGTAGCACAAATAATTTTGATGGCTCATAAAAATGCTTATTTTGTGTGGCTTACATGTGAACACCCGGATGCGGGGAGCATCCGGGTGTTCGAGGCGGCGTCTGAGCGACGCGCCCGTTCGCGGCACATGGGGCTTACGTATTACCGGCGCCCATGGTCCCAGCCGCGATAACCATGATCGAAGTGCTCGACGCGATAGTCGCGATGATCGAAGCCGTATTCAGGGTGATGGATCCAGCGGCCCGGAACCCACCCGTGTCCCGCATAGTAGCCGGGTGTCCAGACGAAGCCCACGCCCGGGCAGGCAGGAATGTAGTTGTCATAAACGACCGGAGCAGGGGGACCGACACGAACTGCGAAGCCAACCTGCGCCTGTGCGGCGGCAGCAGCGGCGCCCAGGATTCCGGTGAATGCAAGAGTACGAAGAATGCCTTTCATCTGAGCTCCTTTCGAGTCCGTCCTCGAACATCTCTCGAGGCTTCGGAACTCGTCTCCGGTTGAGCTTTGTTCTGCTCTTCCGAATTGCTCTGACGTTGTGAACAGCGGGTTTCGCGAATTGTTGCGGAGATTTATTTTGGTGTGCAGGTGCATCTTTCCCGTTGCGTCTGCATCGCGGATTGTCTTGATTCACGCCTGCTGAAACTCTCTGCCCTGTGATGAATCCATTCAGTTGTTGTCGCGTTCGTTGCTCACGTCTTGAAATCGCATCCGCAGAAAAACAAGGAGTCTCATGTCACAGGTCTGGCTTATTACGGGAAGCTCGCGCGGTCTTGGACGCGCATTCACTGAGGCGGCGCTCAATGCCGGACATCGCGTGGTTGCCGGCGCTCGTAATCCGGATCAGATGGCCGATCTGAAGAGCATCCACGGCGAAAATCTTTGCGTCGTTGCCCTCGACGTCACCAGCGAGGAGCAGGCCAGGGCAGCGGTCGACGCAGCGATCACCGGTTTCGGCGCGCTGGACGTGCTGGTCAATAATGCGGGCTATGGCAATGTATGTCCGGTGGAGGACACGTCGCTCGCCGAGTTCCGCACGCAGATCGAAACCAATCTCTTCGGCGTGATCATCATGACCAAGGCCGTTTTGCCTTATTTCCGTGAGCGCCGGGCCGGCCGCATCCTTCAGGTGACGTCGATTGGCGGCCGCATCGGCCCGGTCGGGCGCGCCCCCTATGCGGCGGCGAAGTTCGGAGTGGAGGGCTTTTCGGAGACGCTGGCTAAAGAGGTCGCTCCGCTCGACGTGAAAGTCACCATCGTCGAGCCCGGCGGCTTCCGCACGGACTTCGCCGGTTCCTCGACGGACCTCAACCTCGGCCGCTCCGAATACGATTCAACGGTAGGCGCGACCGTGCGCTTCCAGCGCGGCTACAGCGGGAAGCAGCCGGGCGACCCGGCGAAGGCGGCAGCGGTCCTTCTCCACGTTGCGTCGCTTCCTGATCCGCCCCTGCGGTTGCTGCTGGGCAGCGATGCCTACGGTGCGGCGGAAAAGAGCGCTCTCGAAAAGCTGGAGTTGGACCGAAAATGGAAAGAGCTCAGCCTCTCAACGGATTACTAGCCCCGGAGAGGCGCGGCTTTACTTCTGGGAGCAGGATGAAGATTTTCCGCTGGGCGGCCAAAGCTGCTCGAAGACGCGGAAGGTAGTGTCGGGCAGATCGCGCACTGTAAGCGTGTCGCCGATATCCATATAGGGCACCTCGCCATTGGAGCCGATGCGCGTCCAGTCGGAGCTCTCCATCAGGCGCGGGTCGCCGGTGCGGGCGAAGTGCAGCCACGCGGTCATGACCTTGTCGGAGAGCCGGTGGTCGTCCGGACCGTATTTCTCCGGCTCGCTGTGCGTGCTGCCGAAAACGTACGCCAGCTCGGCGCCGTGCGGCACGCCCAGCGTGTCGCGCGCATTGGCTGCGCTTACATGGCTGAAGCGATAGAGGAAGGCATGCTCCGAGCGCGCAGTGGCGAAGGCTCCGTAGAGGAAGAGCGCATCGGTAATGAGATGATCCGCCGCTGCGTGGATCTCTTCCGGCGTCGCTGCGGGATAGAGATCGCCGAGCTGCTTGCCGCAAGGCGCGAAGGTCTTCTGGAGATATTCGTTCCACTCCTGCGCGTTCTTTGCGGGCAGGTCCTTGATGAAATTGATGCCCTCGTCGCTATTCGTGCCGACCATAACCGGGATGCGCATGCCGCGATTTTCGCTCAGCAGCTTGGCGTGCTGATCGGGGACGACATAGCCATCGGCGAAGGCCCACCACGGCCTGTCAATCGTCGCCGGGTTCTGCGTGTGGCCTTCGGGACGGATGCGGGCGCGGCCATTTCCGCCCGGCCCGAAGAGCAGGTTGGTGGCGGACGAAGCCCGCGCGATCAACTCATCCATGGAGAGAGCGCGCAGCTCGGCAATCGTCGGAGCGATGGCCGTGCCGACCTCTTCCATGCTGGTGAGCCCGCGATAGGTGGCGTGCAGCTCTGGGTCGGGCGTGAAGAGGTCGGAAGGACTTTCGAGGATGGCCTTGTCGAATGCTCCTGCGGCGAGCGGCGAGATCAGCAGATAGCCGATGCTGGTGGCTCCGGCGGATTCTCCGAAGACGGTGATGTTACGCGCATCGCCTCCAAAGGCGGCGATGTTTTGACGAACCCAGCGCAGCGCGGCGATCTGGTCCATGAGGCCGTAATTGCCGGAAGCGTGATGCGCCGACTCGCGGGTGAGGTCGGGATGAGCAAGAAAGCCGAAGACGCCGAGGCGATAGTTGATGGTGACGACGACGGCGCCGCGTGTCGCGAGGCCAATACCGCTGGGCGATCCGCTGGTGCCGCCGAAGGTGAATCCGCCGCCGTGGATGTAGACCATCACCGGCGCGGCCTGCACCGGCTTGAGCGAGGGTGTCCAGATATTCAGCGTCAGGCAGTCTTCGCTCACGGTGTTGCGCGGAAAATGAACGAACGAGTCGGGCTGAGCGCAGACTGATCCGAAGTTGAACGCCTCGCGAATGCCGGACCACGCGGCCGGCGGCTGCGGCTCGCGCCAGCGGAGATCGCCGACCGGCGGCGCGGCGTAGGGAATCCCTTTGAAGACAAGGATGGACGAGTATGGCTGAGCCGGAACTCCTGCGAGCTCCCCTTGAGTCACGCGGACAATGCTTCTAGGAAAGCCCGCTTTTTCATCGGGGACGGGCTGGGAAGCCTGCGTGGTTTGCGCCGCATGGGCGAGCGGAAGCAGGATCAGGGCGGCGAGGGCGAGCAGTGGCGACTGGATGGGCGATGGCATGGAATCCGGCGAAGCACTGATAAAGTAACGAAAGCGATTTTAACCACATATGTTTGCAAAAGCGCAGCGCGTACATTTCATTGGCATCGGCGGGATAGGCATGAGCGGCATTGCCGAGATCCTGCTCAATCTGGGGTATTCGGTCAGCGGGTCCGATCTGAGGCGGTCGGGAATCACGGACCGCCTGGCATCGCTGGGCGGGACCATCTTCGAGGGACACACCGCGGCCAACGTGATCGGGTCCGGAGTGATTGTGACCAGCTCGGCGGTGAACGAGCGCAATCCCGAAGTGATCGAGGCGCGGACGCGCAAGATTCCCGTCATCGCGCGGGCCGAGATGCTGGCCGAGCTGATGCGGCTGAAGTACGGCATCGCGGTTGCCGGCATGCACGGCAAGACCACGACCACTTCGATGATCGCAACTGTGCTCGCCGCGGGCGAGCTTGATCCGACGGTGGTGGTGGGTGGCCGCGTGGACGCGCTGGGGTCGAATGCCCGGCTGGGCAAGTCGCAATACCTGGTGGCCGAGGCCGATGAGAGCGACCGGTCATTCCTGAAGCTGTCGCCCATTCTTTCCGTCGTCACTAACCTCGACCGCGAGCATATGGACTGCTATCGCGATATGGCCGACGTGGAAGACGCCTTCGTCGAGTTCATGGACCGCGTTCCGTTTTATGGCTCCTGTGTCGCGTGCCTGGATAACGAGCTGCTGGCCGGAATTCTGCCGCGCGTTCGCAGGCGCGTTTTCACCTACGGGCTTTCAGCGCGCGCCGATTACGTGTTGCGCCTGCTGCCCGCTTCGCCGAATTCGGAAGGCGTGCGCTCCCGCTTCGAGGTTGCAGCAGACAGCAAAGTACTGGGACCTTTCGAGCTGCATGTTCCGGGAGTGCATAACGTGCTGAATGCCACGGCTGCCGTGGCCATCGCTTCGCAGCTGGATATTGCCCCGCAGGCCATTGCGCAGGGGCTCAGGAATTTTCGCGGCGTGGACCGGCGCTTCCAGGTGAAGGGCTGCGTGCGCGATGTCGCTGTTGTGGACGACTATGGGCATCATCCCACGGAGATTCGCGCGACCCTGCGGGCGGCGAAAGACTGCAACTACCGCCGCATTCACGTGATCTTCCAGCCGCATCGCTACACCCGCACGCGGGATTTGATGGAGGAGTTTGCGACCTCGTTCGACGACGCAGCCACGGTCGAAATCCTCGACATCTACGCCGCAAGCGAGGAACCGATCGCAGGCGTCACCGCGCAGACGCTGGTCAAGGCCATCGGACGGGACGGGGTCGAGTACGCTGCATCCGCTGAAGAAGCGGTCGCAAAAGTTGTGGCGCGAGCTGAAGAGGGCGACGTCATTCTCACGCTCGGCGCAGGAAGTGTCTCCGGGATTGCTCCGACGGTGCTTGAAAAACTGGCCGGAAACTAACGGAAACGCACGCTTCGTCGATTCTCGCTGAGCGGAATCGCAAGCGCACGCGGCGGAGAATCGCTGCCGGGCGCGATCGCATATCTCCTTTAAAATTTATTTGGATTGGACCAATCAATTATGTCGAAACGTGAATTCCAGACAGAAGTCAATCAGCTCCTTCAGCTCATCATTCATTCGCTTTATTCTCACCCTGAGATTTTCCTGCGCGAGCTCATCTCCAACTCCTCTGACGCGCTGGATAAGCTTCGCCATCTCACGCTCACCGACGATGCATACAAGTCTCTTCCGTTCGATCCCCGCATCGATCTGGAGCTTGACGACGAAAAGAAGACCCTCACCATCGCCGACACCGGCATCGGAATGAGTGAAGAGGATCTGGTGTCGCATCTTGGCACCATCGCACGCTCCGGAACCAAGAACTTCCTCTCGCAGCTTTCTGGAGACGCCAAGAAGGACTCGAACCTGATCGGCCAGTTCGGCGTCGGTTTCTATAGCGCCTTCATGGTCGCCGACCGCGTGGAGGTCGTCTCCCGCAAAGCCGGTGAAGACAAGGCATGGCGCTGGACCAGCGACGGCAAGACCGGCTTCGACATCGAGCCTGCCGAGCGGCCTGTCGCCGGCACGACCGTAACGCTGCACTTCAACGAAGAAGGCAAGCAGTATGCCGATAGCTGGCGCCTGCAGCAGATTGTGAAGAAGTACTCCAATCACATTGCATTCCCGATTTTCCTTACCTATGACAAGAGCGAGTGGAACGAATCGGAAAAGAAGTCGGTGAAAACCCGCACCACGGAACAGGTCAATGCTGCCAGCGCGCTCTGGCGCCGTTCGAAGAGCGAGCTTAAGGACGAGGACTACAAGGAGCTCTACAAATCGGTCTCAGGAGGCTGGGAGGACCCTCTCTTCTGGTTCCACACCAAGGCTGAAGGAAGCCTCGATTACACGACGCTCTTTTATGTGCCGGCCAAGGCTCCGCTCGATCTCTATCAGGCTGAATACAAGGTTGGCGTCAAGCTTTACGTGAAGCGCGTCTTCATCATGGACGATTCCAAGGAGCTTCTGCCGCAGTACCTGCGCTTCATTCGCGGCATCATCGACAGCGAAGACCTCCCCCTCAACGTCAGCCGCGAAATCCTGCAGCAGAATCGCGTGCTCACCAGCATCCGCACCGCCAGCGTGAAGAAAATCCTCTCCGAGCTGAAGAACATTGCCGCCAACCAGCCCGATGAGTATCTGAAATTCATCACCGAGTACAACCGTCCCCTCAAAGAGGGTCTGTACAGCGACTTCGCCAATCGCGAGACGCTTCTCGAGCTCGTCCGCTTCAAATCCACCAAGGCCGACGGACTTACCAGCCTTGCCGATGTGAAGTCGCGCATGAAGGCAGGCCAGAAGAGCATCTATTACATCACCGGCGGAACCGAATCCCTGCTCCGCACCTCGCCACTTCTCGAGATCTACAAGAAGAGAGATCTTGAAGTTCTTATCCTTGATGACGAGATCGACGAGATCGTCTTCTCCGGCATCGACAAATACGGCGACATCGACCTCAAGGCCGTCAATAAAGCGTCTGCCAGCGAAGACCTTAAGGACGAGGCCGAGCCGGACAAGGCCGAGACGCTCAAGCCTCTGATCGAAAAGCTCAAGGTCACGCTCGGCGACCGCGTCAAGGACGTTCGCGCCTCCGTGCGGCTGGCGGATAGCCCCTCCTGCATCGTCACCGATGAAGAGGAGCCTTCGCTCAAAATGCAGCAGATGCTGCGTGCGATGGGCCAGAAGGATATTCCCGCGCCTAAGCCCACGCTCGAGATCAATCCGGACCATGAGATCGTCAGGAAACTGCTCGCGCGCGCCGACGATGCCGTCGCCCAGGACGCCGCGTGGCTTCTGCTCGACCAGGCTCTGCTGCTGGAGGGAGTGCCCCTTCAGGACCCCGCCACCTTCGTTCAGCGACTCAACCGCATCCTCACGCATTCGATTTAGCCTTCTCTGCGGTGGCTGCGTGCGGCCACCGCGTCTCTTCAGTCAATCGAGTGACCTTCCCTGTTCTCTTCTTTGATTCCCCCTGTATTCGCCGCGCGATTCACAAGGGGCTGCGCGATATAGTCGGGAAGGCGATTCTCACGACCTGGCTCGGGCGTGGCTAAAAACGATACTTCTTCAACCCGTGGCTCGGCGTTCGTCGATGACGATGGAGATGACGCGTATCTGCGTCCTCCCAAATCATCCGCGGCCTCGTCTTCTTCGCGGGCACGCGCTTCGCGCAATTCCGGCCGCGACTCGACCTCCGACCGCCTTGTGGACAAGGCTGCGGAGGGCGTGGGTCAGCGTCTTGAGGACGACGAGCCCTTTCTGCGCACCCGGCGGCGGGTTCCGATCAAGAAAGGCATCCTTCCGGCGTGGACCAAGACCCGCTGGGGCCGTGTTGCTCTCGTCGGGGCCGCTCTGGTGATCCTGGCCGGAGGGGTCACGCTGGTTCTTTCGGTCCGGAATTTTCTGGAGAACGATCCCCGCTTTCGCATCGACTCAGGCTCGTCCATCCAGACCATCGGCAACAGCCAGTTGACCCGCGCGGATCTGCTCTCCGTCTTTGGATCGGATATTGGCCGAAATATCTTCTACGTTCCTCTGTCGGCGCGGCGATCCGAGCTCGAGGAGATTCCCTGGGTGCAGCACGCGACGGTCATGCGTCTGCTGCCTAACGAGCTGCGCGTCGCGGTCACCGAGCGCACTCCCATCGCGTTCGTACGCGTAGGAGACCAGGTGAAGCTGGTCGATGTTGACGGCGTGATTCTGGATATGCCTCCGGCGATGATGGCGGCCAAGCATTTTTCGTTTCCGGTCGTAACCGGGATTCGCCCTAACGATCCGCTGTCGGCGCGCAAGCCGCGCATGCGGATGTATCAGAAATTTGTCGCCGAGCTGGACGCAGGCGGCGAAAAGCTCTCCGAGCAGATGAGCGAGATCGACCTGTCCGATCCCGAGGATGTGCGCGCGACCGTGCCGGCCCGGGGATCGGATCTGCTTCTGCATTTCGGCGAAGAGAATTTTCTGGCCAGGTATCGCGTTTACCAATCGCACCTCAATGAATGGGAGCAGCAGTATCCGCGGCTGGCGGCGGTCGATCTTCGATATGACGGCCAGGTCGTGCTGAAGATGGCCGACGGCAACGCTGCGAACGGATCGAATCCCTCGGCAGGCGGTGCGGACGAGGCGCCTGCAGTCAACCCCGCTGCGGCAGCCGCGCCGGCGGCGAAAAAGCATCCGGCGGCAGCCGTCACAGCGAAGCACGCAGGGAAGGCGAGACGATGAGCCAGAAGACCGACAATCTCATCACTGTCATCGATATGGGCAGCTCGAAGACCCGGGTGCTGATCGCGGAGCTGAACGACGGCGCAATTCGCTATCGCGGCCACGGCATGGCGGACGCAGCAGGCATGCGCAAAGGCATGATTGCGGAGCTGAAGCCGGCGGCCGAGTCGCTCAACAAAGCTGCGACGCAGGCCGAAAAGCGGGCCGACGCCACGATTGAGAAGTGCGTGATTGCCGTAGGCGGTCCGCATGTGCGCGGCGTGAACAGCCGCGGCGGCATCAGCCTGGGCACGCGTCTGCGCGAGATCACGCGGGAAGACGTTCGCGCGGCCGTCGATCGGGCCCGGACCGTCTCGCTGCCGAACGACCGCGAAGTCATCCATCTGCTGCCGCAGCAGTTCATCCTCGACGAGCAGCCGGGAATTCACGATCCCGTGGGGATGGTGGGCAGCCGGCTTGAAGTGAATCTGCATATCGCCACCTGCTCCGCGAGCGCGCAACAGAGCGTTGTGACTTGCGCCAACAAGGCGGGCCTCGAAGTGACCGAGACGGTCTTCGAAGCGGTCGCCGCGGCCGAGGCTACTGTCTCAGCCGATGAGCGCGAACTCGGCGTCTGCCTGATCGACATCGGCGCCAGCACGACCGAGCTGATCGTCTTCTTCGAGGGATCGGTCGCGCATACGTCGGTGATTCCCATCGGCGGCGATCACTTCACGAACGACCTTGCTGTCGGCCTGCATGTCACCCCTCCCGAGGCGGAGTGGCTGAAGTGCCACCACGGCCACGCAGTGGTGACGGCGGTGTCTCAGCTGGCGGAGATCGAGTTGACCGGCATGCCCGGCTTCGGGCCACGCATGGTGAAGCATCGGCTGCTGTGCGAGATCATCGAGCCGCGCGCGCGCGAGCTCTTCCACATGCTGCGCGATAACCTGCGCCAGGGCGGAGTGCTGGAGGCACTGGGAGCGGGATGCGTAATGACCGGCGGAGGCGCGCGGCTGAATGGGCTGCTGGATGTGGCCGAGAGCCTGCTTCGCGTCCCCGCGCGGATCGGGTCGCCTGTCCCTTTATCGAAGATGCCGGAAGAACTGGCGCAGCCGGAGTGCGCCGCGTTGATCGGAACCTTGTTGTATACCCATCGCACCAGCGTGATCCGTGCGGCGGAAGACCATAGTCTGCGGGCCAAGCTGCGCGCAATCTTTGCAGGAAGTTTGTAACGAATTTTTCAAGAGAAACACTAACCAGGAGTCGATGCCGATGAGTCATTCAGATGAAATTCGCATTCAGTATCACGACGAAGTCCCGCGCGGGGCGAAGATCAAGGTCATCGGCGTGGGTGGAGGCGGCGGCAACGCCGTAAACCGCATGATTTCGGCGCGTGTTGAGGGCGTGGAATTTATCGCCGCCAACACTGATCGCCAGGCGCTGCAGCTGTCGCAGGCCCCGGTCAAGCTGCAGCTTGGCACCAAGCTGACCAGCGGACTGGGCGCGGGCGCGAACCCCGATGTGGGCCGCCGCGCGGCGCTCGAAGATTCGGAAAAGATCATCGAAGCCCTCGAAGGTGCGGACATGGTCTTCGTGACCGCCGGCCTCGGCGGGGGAACCGGCACCGGCGCGGCGCCAGTCATTGCATCTTTGGCGAGTGAGATGGGCGCTCTGACCGTCGCTGTGGTCACCCGGCCTTTCAGCTTTGAAGGCAAGCGGCGGATGGCGCAGGCCGAGCGCGGCATGCAGGAGCTGCTCGATTCGGTGGACACCATGATCGTCATCCCGAACGAGAAGCTGCTGGCCGTGGCCAAGGACGCCGGCTTCTTCGAGTCCTTCCGGATCGCGGATGACGTTCTGCGCCAGGGCGTGCAGGGCATCTCGGACATCATCACCATCCCCGGCATCATCAACCGCGATTTCGCCGACGTGAAGACCACGATGGCCGGCATGGGCTATGCGGTGATGGGCACGGCGGTGCGCTCGGGCGAAAACCGCGCCATCGAGGCAGCGCAGGCGGCGATGGCCTCTCCTTTACTGGAGGCGGGTGCAATCGATGGAGCGCGCGGCATCCTGATTAATATCAGCGGTGCAAGCTCCCTGAAGCTGAGCGAGGTGAATGCGGCCTCGACGCTGATTCAGAATGCGGCCCACGAGGACGCGAACATCATCTTTGGCGCAGTCCTGGACGAGAATATGGGAGACGAGGTCAAGATCACCGTCATTGCGACCGGTTTCCGCCAGGGCGAAATGCCGGAGCGGCGCGAGAGGGTGCTGTCGTCGTCCCTGCGCGAGCCCGTAACGTCGCCGGTAGGAGTGAGCGCAAGGCCCGTCACTCCGCGATTTGCCAGCGAAGATATGGACGATGAGCCGGCCTTCACCACGACTTCACGGAGGGACATGGCTCGCGAAGAGGAGCCTGCCTTCGAAACTTCCGCTGCTGAAAGCATTCCGGGTGGGAATTCCGGCGAGCGGGTTGAGGCCGGCGAGCCGCCCGTCGCGGTTGCGGTTGCGGAGGCGGCGCAGACAGATCAGTTCGATCACCAGGACGAGAACGGCGAGAGCCTGGACATTCCCGCATATCTGCGGCGGGGCGGACTCTAGGCGGGGTGAACGGAATTCGGGCAGCCCGTTGCAGGACTGCCCCTGCCTTGGTCAGCGGGGTGACCATGAGAGAACAGTCACCCGTTTTTCGATTACGAAAGTCTTTAAAGTAAGATAGATTGAAGCAACTTGCTGCGGCCGATCATCTTTTTGATAGACTTACCTCGTTTTTCTGATCGGAACATCGAGAACTGCATGGTGTTTGTATCAGTTGCGGCCGATTTTTAGATTGACGCTTCCGGATTCGGTTTTCCGGTCCGGCAACATCAATCTCAGTTCGTACTACTTTTGCCGGCTTTTCAGGCTGTCTCTGTGGGCAAGATCGGGCAGAGTTGTCTGAGCCTCAGGGTTGAATATCGATGAAACGCATCTTCCTCTTCGCGCTTGCCCTAACCCTGGCGGGGTCAACCATCTGCCTGGCCGCGTCCACGACCACGCACCGCGCGACACACCGGCGCAAAGCGCACGTGCAGGAGTCGTCAGCGGCACAGACGCATCTCACCAGCCTGCAGCATAGCCGCCGAGTGGTAAGGACAACCGTGGTGAGCCGCCGCGGCGGAGCTCATCTTCGTCGTGCCAGCCTGGTGATCCGTCGCCATGGTCCGTATGAGCGCTTCTACGCCAGCTCCTTCACGGATACCGACCTCACGCAGGGGGATGTGACCGCGGGCGAAGATCCGGTAGTGCGCGAAGCGGCGATTGCGGCCCTCGGAAACATGAACGGGACCGTGGTCGCCATCGACCCCAGCAACGGCCGCATCCTGGCCATGGTGAACCAGAAGCTGGCGCTCTCCAGCGGCGCCGAGCCCTGCTCCACAATCAAGGTTTCGGTGGCACTGGCCGCCCTCGATGAAGGCATCATCACCAAAGATACGCAGGTGAACCTGGGCGGGTCCTATCACATGGATCTGACCGAGGCCCTGGCCCATTCGAACAACCTTTATTTTGAAACAGTGGGACGCCGACTGGGATTCGAGCGGGTTCGCCACTATGCGAATCAATTCGGACTGGGCGAGCTTGCGGGCTACAACATCCCCGGCGAGCAGCTCGGTGTCTATCCCGACGAGCCGCTGCCCGACGACCGTGGCGGCGTGGGCCGCATGTGCTCCTTCGGCGAGAGCGTCTCCATGACTCCGCTGCAGCTTGGCGCGCTGGTGGCCTCGATTGCGAATGGTGGGACCCTCTATTATCTTCAGCACCCGACCACTCCGGATCAGGTCCTGAGCTACCAGCCCCGTATCAAGCGCACCCTCGATATCGCCAAGCTCATCCCTGAAATTCAGGACGGAATGCATGCCGCGGTCGAGTACGGAACCGCCCGGTCGCTGCGGGCGAACTTCAACCAGTTCCCGGTGATGGGCAAGACCGGCACCTGCTCCAACAACGGCACCCGCTTCGGCTGGTTCGCCTCCTATGCGGATACGCAATACGGACGCATCGTCACCGTCATCTTCCTCGAAGGTGGACGGCCGACCTTCGGCCCCAAGGCAGCGGAGCTAACCGGCATGTTCTATCGCAATCTTTGGGATCACAGCTACTTCGCAGCGAAGCAGCCTGCAGAAATCAGTGCTCCAGCGGCCGGTGCAGCCGCACAGGGCGTGAATCAGTAGTCCCGATCATTCCGTGAAGAAAAGCGGCCTCCATTGCGGAGGCCGTTTTTCTTTTGGATGCCGCGGTCGCGCTTTCAATGATGCATCCAGATCAAGCGCGCCCGCCAGGAACCTCGACAAACACTCAATCCCTGAGATCCGCAAACTTGGTTTGAACCAATCGCACGATGACAGTAAAAATTATCGCGGCCGAAACCCCGAACATGAGGCACCCATCCGCCGCTTCCAGCGGTCCCAGCAATACCCACGATGGAGTCATAATCACATCACCGTAACCCAGAGTCGTGTAGTTGACCGCTGAGTGATAGTAGGCAAACGCGAATTTGTGAAACTCTCCGCAGATTACGAACAACCCCGCCCACAAGGCGATCTCAATCAGGTGTGCCACGAACGCGAACGACATCGTCAACACAACGATGGCAAGATCGATCCGGAAGCTCATGCCCGCCCGGCCGAGCCTTTTCTCACGGCGAAAGAAGTTTACGATCGCGCCCACGGCCAGCGCGTGGATAAAGATCGTACATAGAACGGCGATGGCGCCAACCGCCAGGGGAATCAGGATCGCGACTTGATGAGTTTCCGTCATTCCTTCTGCCACGGCATCCTCTTCTGCCACTCACTTTAAAATCGGCCCGTATCGGCATTTGTTTGGGAAGCGGGTCCATGCCAGAGGCGGGATATGGGGCACCCATTCGATCCTCTGGAATCGGATAGGATTCTCTCGTGATGAAGATTCTGACAGCGGAAGAGATGCGTGCGACCGATCGCGTGACCGTCGAACGCTTTGGCGTGGCCTCGATCGATCTTATGAGAAATGCGGGGCACGCGGTTGCGCGCTTTGTGGAGCGCGAATTCTCCGCGTGCCGCCGTATCGTCGTCCTTTGTGGCAAGGGCAATAACGGCGGCGACGGCTTCATCGCCGCGCGCGCCCTCGCCGACAGCGGATGCGAGGTTAATGTCCTGCTGCTTGGCGACCCACGAGAGCTGAAGGACGATGCGAAGATTGCCTTCGAGGATCTGCGCTTCGAGTCGGTGGTCATCGAGAACGAGGCAGCTCTTGAAGAAGACGATACCCGCGAGCTGCTCACGACCGCCGATCTGTTCCTCGATGCGGTCGTCGGCACCGGCTTCAAACCTCCTCTGCGCGGCCTCGCCGCCACGGTGCGCGACTGCGTGAACGCAATGGCGACGCCGGTGGTCGCGGTCGATCTGCCCTCAGGATGGGACGCGGACTCGTGCGAGTTCGGCGCGGAGGGCGTGTATCGCGCAGATGCGGTGGTCACGTTCACTGCCCCTAAACTGGCGCATGTCTGCGGCAACCTGACGGAAAGCGTCTACGGGCCGATTGTGGTCGCAGAGATCGGCTCGCCTGACGAGGCCATCCAATCCGATATGAAATTGAGCTGGGCGGGCGCTTCGAAAAAGATTACCGAAAAGCCGCGCCCGGCGGACAGCAACAAGGGGCTCTACGGGCATGTCCTGGTAATCGGCGGAGCGCGCGGAAAGTCAGGCGCGCCGTCGATGGCATCCCTCTCTGCGTTAAGAACAGGCGCCGGCCTGGTGACGGCGGCGATTGCGGAGTCGATCCTGCCCGAAGTTGCGGGGATCACCGCGGAGCTGATGACCATCCCGCTCAAAGAGACGGCGGAAGGAGCAATCGATTCCAGCCACATCGACTTCGAGGCCCTGCTCGACAAGATGACCGTCCTTGCGATCGGCCCGGGCCTCGGGCAGAGTCCGGATGCGGAAGCCTTCGTTCTCAAAATACTCGAGAAGGCGCAGGTTCCGCTCGTGTTTGACGCCGATGCGTTGAACATCCTGGCGAAGCACCCGGAGAAGATCGATGGCCGGGGACGAACCATGGTACTGACCCCGCACCCAGGCGAGATGGCCCGGTTGGCCGGCATCAGCACGAAAGAGGTTCAGGCCAATCGTGAGCCGCTGGCGCGGGAATTCGCTGTTCGCCACGGTGTAACACTGGTGTTAAAAGGCTGGCGTACACTCATTGCGCATCCTGATGGATCCATGGGCATCAATACGACGGGAAATCCGGGAATGGCGAAGGGCGGAAGCGGCGATATCCTTACCGGGATCGTTGCCGCGATGGTGGCGCAGCATCCCGACCGAGTGGCCGACGCGGTGAATGCCGCTGTGTATCTGCATGGGCTGGCTGCCGACTTCGCGGTTCGCGAGCAGGATGAGCACACCTTGCTGGCTACGGACACGGTTGCGCACCTGTGGCGCTCCTTCCGCTTTCGTCCGCGGGACGGCGATGGCTCAGGATCGGGATATGTATGGTTGCAGGGTTTACCCAAATGCACGCTGGAGGCGCGATGACGACGGAGACGGCAAAACCTAAGGTTCATGAGTTCGAAAGCTCCAGTGCCGCGGAGACCATTCGCGTCGGCCATGAGATTGCGAAGCTTCTCAAACCTCCGATGTTCCTCATCCTGCGCGGAGATCTCGGCGCAGGCAAGACCACGCTCGTCAAAGGCATTGCCGAAGCGCTGGATGCGGCGGACCCGGATGAGGTGACCAGCCCGACTTTCACGCTGATCCATGAATACGAGGGCACCAGGGGCGTCGACGGGCACAAGACGCCGGTGAATCTCTATCACCTCGATCTTTACCGGCTCGAAGGCGAGCGCCAGCTCGATACGCTCGGTCTCGATGACCTGGCAACGCCGGACAGCATCGTGCTTGTCGAGTGGGGCGAGAAATTTCCGAGTATCGTGAAACGCAGCCAGGGCGAGATCGTAATGACCTCAACCGGCGGCGACACACGCAAGATCACGCTGACGCTGAAAGACTAAGGCTCTTCGGCCAGCGCTCCAAGCTGCGGAGACGCCAGGCGCGTGTCGCCCAGCTTCACCTTGAAATGACGCGTCAGAAAGATGGTCTGCGGCGTCCAGGTCACGGTCATGTGGATGACGTCGTGGTCGAAGTTGAGCGGCGTGATCACCAGGTGAGGCTGCTGACCCTTCCCCTTCAGATATCCGTGGCATCCGAACCAGAGTCCTCCGTCAGGACCGACGAAGGGCGTGCCATGTCCGAGCTGGCCGTAGGGGATTGAGGCCGCCTGCGTGTATTCATGCTTGTAGATCCGGCTCCACTCCTCTTCCTGCCCGCCGTAGATAGGATTGCCGCGGTATTTCACCCAGGGCCCTGTAATCTTCGGCGCAGTCGCATAGCCCTCTTCGTAGCCGCGTCCCCAGGACGAATAGAGAAGGTAGTAGGTCTGTCCGTGTTTCAGCACGGATGGTCCTTCAAGCCCCACCTCGGGCCCTCCGGGCGCGGTTCCGTCCCATGACGAATCGGAGCCGGGCCGAATCGCATTGAACGGATCGCCCACCGTCTTCGCATGCTCGAGGTCAACCTGGATCGCGGAGATTCCGCTGCGAAAAAGATAGACTTTGCCGTCGTCATCCTGAAACAGGGTCGAGTCATTGCCCGTGGTCAACGGCTTATCTTCGGTGAGCACACGATACGGCCCGGTGATTTTATCGGCGACCGCGAGCCCCACCGACTGCGGACTGTCGGAGCCATCGCCCTCGGGACAATTGAAGGTCAGATACCACTTGCCCTTGTAAGGAAATATCTCCGGCGCCCAGAAGCGCCGCTTGTACCAGTGATCCTTGCTGGGCGTGATCACCAGCGAGGACAGTTTCCACTCCGTGAGATTGGTGGAGGACCAGATTTTCACGCCGGGAATCGGTCCAAGCGACGTCCCCTCGAAGAAGGGATACGAGGTTCCCGTCATGTACCAGGTTTTTCCGACCTTGATAATCTGCGGATCGCGAATCGGATCCGTCTGGATGGGATTCTCGTAGTCAAAACGTGGATCTTTGCTGCTGGCCTGAAGGGTCAACGGTTGGACGAAGGCAGCAAAGATAATGCACGGCAACAGAAATCGGAAAAGCAAGCGAAACGACAGCACGATCAAACCTCAAAGCTTGCTGAGCGTCACGGCTCGCAAACCCGTCAAATCAAAACAGGCCCAAACCTTAAGGTTAAATGAATTGCGCCGTCTGCGGCGAGCTTGTCCCTTCAGGCCGAACGGCAAGCGGGTTCTTACATGATTAGCGAGGCTGTGCCATCGCCGACTGCGCCGGAGTCTGGCTGGCCTTGATGTAATTGCCATAGCCGACAACGACGGTGGATGCGACCAGCAGCACCAGCCCCACGGCCACCAGGCTGCGCGCACGCAGGCTGGTGCCGCGCCATTCTTTCAATGCGAATCCCCAGATGGTGGCGAAGATGATGATGCTGGCCATGTGCAGCGTCCAGCTCGAGAAATCATATTTGCCCATCTTGGTCTGGCCCATGCTGTAGAAGAAGAATTGGAAGTACCACATCACGCCGGCCAGCGCCGCCATCGCGTAATTGGTGAAGAGCAGGGCAGACTTCAGCCGCTGGTGCCGCGCAGGCTGCACCGGCAGGTCTTCGAACGGAAGAGCATCCGCGACAGCCGCGTCCAGCGGTTCGATTTCCGCGTGAGAAGTCTCCGGCTCTGCCGCGTCTCCCGAAAGCTGGCTCGCGGAGTGATTGCGGACCAGCAGAATCAGGCACCAGATGAAGTTGGTCGTGAATCCGCCCCAGAGAACGACCACAAGCACCGGTAGGTTCTGCCAGAGATCGGCGCCGTGGTGCGCGAACAGCTCGCCGCGTGCGATATCCGCAATCGGCTTACCGGCGGCGAGGCCGTAGGCGAAGCAGGCGCTCATGACTCCGGAGAGAATGGAGACCGCCAGCCCCTTGCCGTAGTGGAATTCTTCCACCGATTCTTTCTTTTGCGCCTCGGTGAGTTCGTTCTCCTTGGCGCGTCCCGCGAAGCCGCTGAAGAAAATGCCCAGCACGCAGACGCCGATGCCCATCAGGATCACCTGACCCGAGCTCTGGCTCATGATGGAACGAATCTCTCCGCTGAAGATCGGCGGCATGAGTGTGCCGAATACCGTGCATAGTCCCAGAACGATCGGGTAGCCCAGCGCGAAGCCCAGATAGCGAATGGACAGGCCGCAAGTGAGACCGCCGATCCCCCACAGGCATCCCCAGAAATACGCAAAGAAGATGCTCGAGGACGGCGCCGCATGCAGGATCGGAAAGAGATTGGGGACGAGAAGCCCGGCGAGCGCGAGAGGCGCGATGATCCAGCTGAAGATACCCTGCAGCAGCCAGTAGGTCTCCCACGACCAGCGCTTGATGCCGCGAAACGGCAGGTAACAGCTGGCCGATGCCAATCCTCCCAACCAGTGAAACACTACACCCAAGAACGGATTGGCTCCCAAGCTGCCTCCAGCTTCTAAAATTGACCCTTCGCAGGCGTGACACATCATAAACCCGGGAATACTCAACTGGAAACAAGCTTTCTATTGAATTCAGCCCGGCCGGGAACGTACACTCGGCTTTCCATTTATGCTGAAGCCAGCAGCCCGGCTCGATGGATCGCGCAGGTGTGAGCCGCAGAAAAAGGAGCCTTTGTTTCGTGGATGTGTCGCTCTTCATCACCTGTTACAACGACACCCTGTTCCCTGAAACCGGAAAGGCCGTGGTGCGCGTGCTCGAGCGGCTCGGCCACACCATTGATTTTCCCCGTGATCAGACCTGCTGCGGACAGATGCACTGGAACACCGGCTATCTCCGCGAGGCCGTTCCCATCATCCGGCATTTTGTCGAAGTCTTCCGCGACGCCGAGGCGGTTTGCATTCCCTCGTCCTCTTGCGTGGCCATGATCCGCGATCATTATCCCAAGGCCGCCCTCGAAAGCGGAGACGCCTCCTTCATTGCCGACGTGGACGCGCTGCTGCCAAGGGTCTGGGAGTTCTCCGAGTTTCTGGTGAAAAAGCTCGGCGTTGAAGACGTAGGCGCAAGCTATGCGCATCGCGTGACGTACCATGCGAGCTGCCACTCTCTGCGCAGTCTGCACCTCGGCGATGTTCCCATGCGCCTGCTGCGCAATGTGCGCGGGATCGAGCTGGCCGACCTTCCGTCGATCGACCGCTGCTGCGGCTTTGGAGGCACCTTCGCCATCAAGAACGCCGATGTCTCCTCCGAGATGCTGGGGGAAAAGATGGCATCGATCCAGGAGACGAAGGCCGAGGTCTGCACCGCAGTCGACAACTCCTGCCTCATGCACATCTACGGCGGCCTGCATCGTCAGCGCACAAACGTACGCACCGCACACCTCGCCGAAATCCTGGCCTCCGAAGAGGCGAGGGCATGAGCGCCGGTTCCGAACTGAACTGGCCCGATCGCGCTTTTCCGACGGCGGCCAAAGAGCTGCTCCAGAACACGCAGCTCCGTCGCAATGTTCGCCACGCCACCGACGTCATCATGCGCAAGCGCGCGCATGTCGTCAACGAGATGAGCGACTGGGAGGCGTTGCGCGAGTCCGGCAGCGCGATCAAGCGGCACACCCTGCGCTACCTCGATACCTATCTGGTCCAGTTCGAGCAGGCATGCACCGCTGCAGGCGGTCATGTCCACTGGGCCGCCGATGCCGCTGAGGCCAATGCGATTGCGTTGTCTCTGTTGAAGGCAAAGTCTGCCACCGAAGTAATCAAGATCAAATCGATGACGACCGAAGAAATCGGCTTGAATCGCAGCCTCGAGGCGCATGGGATTCATCCCGTGGAGACTGACCTGGCCGAGCTGATCAATCAACTGGGAGAGGAACGGCCCTCGCACATCGTCGCACCCGCCCTGCATAAGAACCGCCACGAGGTGCGCGACATCTTCGCGCGCACCATGCATCTTGACTCCATCGGAGACAGGCCCGAGGATCTGACCGAGGTGGCGCGGCAGTACCTGCGCGCGAAATTTTTGCGCGTGCCGATTGCGATCAGCGGTGCGAACTTCCTCATCGCCGAAACCGGAGGCGTCTGCGTTGTCGAGTCCGAAGGCAATGGCCGCATGTGCCTCACGCTTCCCGACACGCTGATCACCATAGCCGGAATCGAAAAGGTGATTCCGCGCTTTCAGGATCTCGAAGTTTTTCTGCAGACGCTGCCCCGCTCCGCGACCGGCGAGCGCATGAATCCCTACAACTCCATCTGGACCGGTGTACGACAGGGCGATGGACCGCAGGAGTTTCATGTGATCCTGCTCGACAACGGGCGTTCGGCGATTCTGCATGACCACGAAGCTGCGCAGACGCTGAAGTGCATCCGCTGCGGAGCATGCCAGAACACCTGCCCTGTCTACCGGCAGACGGGCGGCCACGCGTACAGCTCGGTTTACGCCGGGCCCATCGGCGCTATCCTCACTCCGCAGTTGTATCAACTCGAGCGCGGCTCGTCGCTGCCCTATGCGTCGTCGCTTTGCGGAGCGTGCTACGAAGTCTGCCCGGTGAAGATCAATATTCCCGAAGTGCTCATTCACCTGCGCGGACAGGTTGTCGCGCGCGAGCAGGCAACGCTGACGGGCGAGCTGGGCCCGTGGAATCTCGGCATGAAGGTGGCCGCAAAAATCTTTGCCAGCGGCGACCGTCTGGCGCTGGCGCAGCACCTGGGCCGCATTGGCCAGAAGCCGTTCGTAGGCAAGGACGGCTTCATCGATCATCTCCCGCTCATGCTCGGCGGTTGGACGCAGTCGCGCGACGCCGAGCCGCTTCCACCGCAGTCGTTCCGCGAGTGGTGGTCGAAACGCGAAAAGAAAGACCCCGCGCAGAAGGGAGGCGGCCATTGAGCAACACCTCCCGCAATGCGATTCTCGAGCGGATACGCTCGGCCTCGAACGAGGGCAGCGCCGATCACGTCAGAGACCGTGCCGCCGACTACGCTGCTCTGCCGCGGGATTACATTCGCGCAGAAGAAATGGACGAAGCCGCGCGATTGCGCATGCTGGTCGAGAGGCTGCGTGAGTACGACGCCGGAGTGCACAGCGCATCGGCCAGAAAATTTCCGGACGCATTGTCCGCGGTCATCGCCGAAATTCTCACGCGAAGAGGGAAGAAGCGGCTCGCCGTTCCAGCGGGTCTTCCGCTGAGCTGGCTCCCGGCTGGATTTGACTTCATCCAGGCAGACCGTCTTTCACCGCTTGAAATCGATCGCTTCGACGGCATCGTCACCGGATGCACTGCCGCTATCGCGCTGACGGGCAGCCTGGTGCTGCAAAATGCGCCCGGACAGGGGCCGCGCGCTCTTTCGCTCGTGCCCGACTACCATCTCTGCGTGGTTTTCCCAGAGCAGGTGGTGAGCACGGTCTCCGAGGCATTCGATCGGCTCGCTGCTACCGCGACCCTGCCGACCACCTTCATCTCCGGACCTTCCGCGACCGCGGACATCGAGATGACGCGCATCAAGGGCGTGCACGGGCCGCGATTTCTCGACGTCGTTCTCGTCGCGTAGCTCGCCGCTCGATCAGGGCTTGTCTGTGACGGCGGGATAAGTAATCGGAGATTGAATTCCTCCCATCTCCGGATCCGGGTTCGGAGGGGGAGTCCAGTTCGTGTTCTGCGCCACCGCCACCAGCCATGCTCCGTCTCGCTTTTCAACGAGCATCGTGAACAGGCCGTAGCGCGGCTTACGAAGGGTCATGTCCGTCTCCCGATCGTTCTCGATTTTCCAGTTCCAATGAAGCACCGCCATATCGGGGCCGAGGAATCGCACCTTGGCTTCAAGAGGAGTGAGTGTCGACTGTCCAAAACGGCCGGCAAGCAATCGAGTGTGAAATGCCTCAAAATCCCGCTGCCCATGCAGCCGCCCGGCATGCACGTTGCCGAAGTCGACATCTTCGGG